>Ga0123355_10001418_pt1 | contig 33465 bp, 35 predicted proteins | sample TergutEmb28metaG_3_FD_89872 | JGI IMG/M metagenome (GOLD analysis project Ga0123355, IMG submission 89872) | Embiratermes neotenicus P1 segment gut microbial communities from Petit-Saut dam, French Guiana - Emb289 P1 | ecosystem: Host-associated > Arthropoda: Insects > Digestive system > Gut ...
CTCTGCGTCTATACTTTTGTCATCAGCATGAAAATAACTTCCAGATAAATGATAATTATAGTTATAAATTATAGTTTCATCTCGTTTAAGCCTAACACTATGGAAACGATTAGGAAAACCACCGGCATAAGCAACACCAATGTCACTATCGTATCTGCTTATAAAAAACCTTAATTGAGTATCCCGCACTCTTGATGCTCTGTACACACTAATATTTCTCCCGCTTATATTTTATAGTTTTATATTAAACTCAATGCTCTCCCCAACCCTCACTTCCGTCCTATCTGCCGTTACTGTCAGCCTAAAATCGCCCTCTTGAAAGACATACTCATTGCCGCACCCCATCATCCCCGCAACTGAAAACAACATCACAAACACCATACCCAGCACCAAAAATTTCTTCTTCATAATAATTTCCTCCTCTTAAATAAGATAAATTTTTATAGGCTCACTAAATATCATTGCTATACTATCAGCAAGCCTTCTTCCGGTTTCAAAGTATGCAATTGCTTGGAGTGTGCGTATATTTTCAACTGCAAGATGTGAATATGGATATGGCGGAACACGAATATTTCTATAACTTCTTGTAAGAACATATGTTATACTTTCACCGCTTTCTATTATACGACTATATTGAAGCCTTGGTCGTCCGCTCGCATAATGAGGTGCAAAAGTTGTACCGTAATGTATTATTATAAATTTAACACAAAAACCATCTGTTGCACCTCGTAAAACCACATCCCTACCGCTTACATTCTCTAATCTCACGGTAAACTCAACTGTACCTCCAGACATAACTGCTGTCCTGTCTGCCGTCACCGTCAGCTTAAAATCGCCTTCTTGAAAAACATGATCATCACCACCGCAACCTACCACCCCAACTATCGAAAACAGCATAATAAACGCTATTCCGAAAGCCAATAATTTCTTCATAAAAAATCCCTCCTTAATTATTGTATATTATCGCAGTTTCCAAAATTTGTCAACTAAATTTTACATGAAAAAGGAATGCTCAATATTCCTCAAAAACTATGTATTACAAAACCTCACACAAGCTATCTCACCCAATAAGACAAGCCCTCCATTAGAGACTGCCACTTAATCTTCTCCCTGAATTATATAAATTTTAATTGGTTCACTTTTTATCCTAATAAATTCATCATTAACATAGAACATCGCTCCTGCAATTATCTTAAAATAAGGCATCTTATATTCACTGTCAAAACAAAACAGCATCTCTTCTATAGAGCGTGGATGATAAGTGTAAGTTATGATCTCATTGTTTTCAATAGTTATCCTGCGCCGTCGTCCAAAGGGTCTTCTAATATCTGAACAATCTGTCCAAGCATAACCAAATTCAGGCGTATGCTCATAACACATAGGCGGGACAAAAATCATATCTAAATTAAATTGCCCCGAAAAGAAATGTTGAATTGTAATATCTCTCCCGCTCACATTTTCTAATTTTGCAGTAAACTCAATTGCATCTCCAACCCTAACTTCTGTCCTATCTGCCGTTACCGTCAGCCTAAAATCTCCCTCTTGAAAGACATACTCATTGCCGCACCCCATCATCCCCGCAACTGAAAACAACATCACAAACACCATACCCAACACCAAAAATTTCTTCTTCATAAAAAATCCCTCCATAATTATTATATATTATCACAGTTTCCAAAATTTGTCAATTATAAATTATACAAAAAATCGATGACTCATTAAATGAATGAGTCATCGATTTTTTAAGTTTGCCGTACAGCCCGTTTTGTTTTTTAGCCGTCATTATCCTCATCACTCAGGATTTCAAGAGTTTCCGCTTCCGCCTTATCATCATTCAAAAGCGCTTCACATTTTTGTGTTCGCCTCTTAAACATCTTTTTATGCACCCCGAACATAAAGCAAGTCAACAGCACCCCATATACCGCAAGCGACCCTAATATCCACCAATAATTAGACCCCGCCGCAGCAAGCGGCACCAGTATCAAAAGCGGAAAAGCCAGCACTACCGCCCCCGCACTGCCGATAACCATATCCTCTGTCGCAGGTGTCTTAAACTGCGGGTCAATTTCTCGGCTCAAAATAGTTCCGCAAGCAATAGTCCCCGTCAGCTGCCCAAAGAAAGCCAAAAAAGCCTCGTCCTTATAATCCTTATACAGCCGCCCCGTCAAAAACTTCAGCCATAATGCAGTAGCCACACCGCCCAGCACACCAATCATCACGGCAGGCACCCACAACCAACCAAGCGCCGCTACGCTTATTAGCCACAGAGCACTCACAATAGATATATCAAAGGCAAAGCCCGCAATCCTGTTCATCATATAGGTGTTTGGATATTTCCTGTTCATCACCTTATTTTTCATCAATTTCCTCAACACTCCCTTAACACCAAATCCTACAAACATTGCAATCATAAACGCAAAACCCCAAAATACATCAACTATACCGATCAAAAATGCAACCCCCGTAAGTCTAAACAAAACATCTATAGCAAAAATTATCCCTATTGTCAATAAATATGTCCCCATCACCATACAAACCTGCAAAGTAAACTTATCAATGCTCTCAGACAGCGGCACTTCATTAGCCTCTTCAAACTTTTGCGGAGGCATATCGCCTACAGTCAAATTCTCGTGATCTTTTGTCCTTTGTATTCCTTTTCTCTTAGCAATGCGGTTAAGCATGAATACTCCAAAAACAGAAGATACCAAAAATCCTAAAGCCGCAATAGTCAGCGCAAAATAATGCCAAATATTATCACCTGTCTCACTGTTCCAAACATTTCCCATAGCATAGCTTTGAGGCGGTCCTTGCCCTAAACCCAAAGGTGCAAACAACCCCGCGCCCGGAAGCAGCTGAGGAATAACAAATGCCAACCCTATAGTAATAACTAAACCCAGCACAGCCTGAACCATATAAGACGATACCAACAAACTGCCTGTTTTGAATGCTCCTGCCCTTCTTGTTTTTTTAGTGCCCTGTGATATTTCTTGCGTATAGTCTTTTTTGTCTCTCAATGCTAAAGCAATAAATGCAATAGGCAGCGCATGATAAATCACTCCGCCCAATACCTGTCTAAATAGCCGCCCAAAATAAAGAGGAACAGGTCCGGAATAAAGCATTTCACCTAAAATCTCACAATAAGAATAATATGAGTAGTAACCGCCTATTGGTATTGTGTCCGCTGAACTAACGGCAAAAACTACCTCTTTAATTATTAAACCTAAAAGTCCTGCCACAACAGCAGTGGGCATAAGCAAACGCCGTAAAAATTTGATTTTTCGGCGAAGAATATTAGACAGAATTAACATAGCACCCACCAAAAGTACAATGATAACACCCCAACCGAAATGACCTGCGTTCCACGCACCCCAATAGGCTTCTGTGAATACATTTGATACTAAATTGTTTGGCATGAGCTTTCTCCTGTCTTTTTTATAAGGCGCAATCAGATTGATGACAATTTAAGTTTGATTTTGAAATATTTCAGAATTAACAATCATTATTAATATTGCAATACATAAATTTAATATCATCATATGATGTTTTTTCTATTAAAACATCTTGCTTTAATACCCGTAGTATTCTTCACTCTTCCCCTCACTCATATTCTTTAAATGATACCCTAAAATCATGTATTTAACCAAGTTTACTTTCAATGCAACATCAACCACATAGGTGTCACCCGTCGTATAAATACTTAGCTTCCGCACCTCCTGTATGGATAAATTCTTGATGTCTTTTATATAAATCGCAGTGCCGGCAATCTCAAATCGGTCATTATAAAGCGCTATGCTGCCTTTTTTAGTGTCCAGCTGCTTTTTTGCCTTGATAGCTTTAGAAAAGAGTATATCATTGTCGGCAAAGACAGGTTTGTCATTGTATGGAGAATAGTCACTGTTTTTGATGAATGCCAATTGTAGTTTAGACCATTCTAAAATGGTTTTTGGCACACTTTCATCACCTCGGACAAAAAAACCGTATTCGTCTATGCTTGTTTTTATATCACATTTGCCGCAATAAAAATCATGCACCTTTGACACCAAACTCCCAATCGACTCACATTTAGGACAATAAAATAAAATGCTCTCTAAATGTTCTGCCCTCGCTTTTCCTAAAAACTTAATCCTTTGCACCCTGTTGTACTCAAATTCATTAATATACAGTTCATCCTCAATAATCTGCTGCACCTGTTCATTTGTCAGTCTCTCTAATTCCTCGACATCTACAATCCTTACAACTTTAGCCATTACCTTGCCCTTATTAGGTTGAATCTTCCACCTAGGCTTAGCTAAATATGCTCCGTCCATTCTCATAAGCACAAGCGGCACTTTAAGCATTTTAGCAAGCCGCCCCGTCCCCTGCCCTATCGTCATCGTCTCACCAAAAAAACACCGGTTTCCCTCAGGAAAAATTCCCACCGCGCCGCCGTCCTTTATCGCCTGCAGCATCTTTTTAACCGCCGCCATATCCGACTGCCCCTTAGTTATAGGGATAGGCTTAACCATAGTTTTCATAAGCCAGCTTCTAAAGCCGTGCCTAAAAATCGTGTCGCTTGCCACAAAATTAATCCCAAACCTGAAGGCTAGTCCCACAGTAAACTGATCAAACGCCGCTTGATGGTTGCACAAAATGAAACACGGGCGCTTGACAACGCCGTGCATCGACCTATCCACCGCTACACCGTATTTTCGTCTTAACAAGGGCTTCATGATGCCTCTAAGTATCTTAAATATCCAATTAGGAGCTTTTTTTTGCTTTGCCATGTGCTTCAGTCTAACACAATATAGTTTGCTTGTCAAACAATTTTAATTCAGTATCCTATAATTATGATTTGATGAAGTTGCGATGTCTTAAACATAAAACAAAAACAGACAAGCTATTGCTCATCTGTTTTTTATATTTTTTAATTTTTTGCTTTAGTGCCAAAATAGTCAACTGCTTATTCAACACAACGCCAAAAGCAACATCCCTACCCAATCCTGCCTATCGTTGCACGCAGAAGCTGATTATCCAACCTCACACCGTACGACCAGTTTCCTGCCAATTGACTCATATCCCCCCGCTGACTCCATCCAATCATTATCCCAAAATTAGGAGAACCTGTATTATTGCCCCGCTCCAAACTCAAACGGTCAACACCGTTGCGGCTTATTACTCCGCTGTGATGCGAACCCACTATCCCGCCGATTGACCTGTTTTCACGATTGAAATAATACCTAATCACTGTGCCTCTGAATTGCTGACTGCTGTGAGCGGCTATTAAGTTGTTCCACAGCCCGCCCCTAAACATCGCCCCGGCTATCCCGCCCGCCTCACCGTGCGCTATAATCGTAGAACCTCTAAGCTGAGAAGTTTGAATCAACCCGCTTGAAATCCCTGCCAGCCCTCCCGCGCTTGAGCGGTATCTATGCACTGTGACGGTATTATACTCACTCACGACATAATTTATCACCCCGTGATAACCCACCGCTCCCGCTATAATTCCTGCCCTAAGCCAGCCGTTGCCCGTGTTGACATTACCCACCGTTATTGAGCTGTTTCTGACAGTCAAATTACTGATAGTTCCGCTCACATATCCAAACAACCCTATATGCATATCGTGCGATATATGAAGGTAGCCGTGCCTTATATCCATCCCGCTGATACTAAAGCCGCCCCCGTCAAAGAACCCTGAGAAGTAGAGAATAGGTGTCCAGCGAGTTCCAGTTATATTAATATCAGCAGTCAGTCTAAAATGTGCATTGCTATAGTGATTAATTCCACTGTTAGCCAAACTTGACAAAAGCCTCAGCTGTGCCGCTGTACCAATTTGAAAAGGATTTGCCTCTGTTCCCTGACCAGCAAAAATCTGACTAAAGCGAATTGGTATAGTTGGTGACCAGCCAGACGGAGATGGCGGAAAATATCTGCTATACGAGGCATTAGCTTGGAATCTTATATCTATAGCTGCAGAGTTACTATTAGTAGCCCAACTTGCTGCAGAATGAAAAACCTCTCCTAGTAAATTCTGCGGCAAAATTACTCTTGGTCTCAAATGCCACTCTACTGTGTTATGAGTAAAGTTTTCTGTTCTAGTAAGTCTAGGAGCCCCATTTAAGCTAAATGTGCCCGAAATCGTAGGACCAGCAAGCCCCACGCTAAAACCTACGGTAGATGCATTATTTTGAGAACCAGGGCTAGTCTCTAAAAGATTATCATTTGCATTAGGCAGAGCGTAACCTATTTGTACACTATCTATAACTCCACCACTAGATCTCCTCACCCAAACCCTTGTCGAGATTCCAAAAAAATTAATTCCTGGAATTTGAGTTGTTTGATTATGAAACAGTGTATAATCCATTTCTATCGTATAAAATTGATTGGGAAATGATCGACTTCTCCAAGTATATGTAAAGCCAAATCCAACCCCAATCGGCGTTGCCGAACTGTTCGAATTTGATGAACCTGAATTCCTATAATATGAACGAACCATTTTCTCAAAATTTTGTAAAATAGTAAACAAATATGCTGCATCATTGTCGCTTGAAACTCTACTTAAAAGAGCATTGTTATTAAAACCGATAATGTTGAAAATCTCATTCGCTCTATATTCATATTCAAAATTCTGCCTAACGACACTAAGCGTTTCATCCTTTGTATGGTTTGTATTAATCTCTAAAGAAAAATCTTTTAAGCCTGTTGCAATTTTATAGTCATTGATTGTCAAGGAACCATAGAAATAAATATATGTACCATTTCCAAAAACACTTTGAATATTCAAAGAGTTATGTATTCTTCTGTTGTAGGGTAATGCTACTGCAAGATAAGATTTCAAAAGCATCTCGTCAGTTTCACTTGCCAACCGAATATCAACCAAGTGTTCATAATGAAAATCACTATACTCACAATTTTGCCAATCATTAAACCAATCTGAAACCGACTGATAGCTTTCTTTATTAGCTACGATAAATAACAATCTACTGCTGTTATCAATATTGGGTAACATATTGTTTTCTAATGAATTTGCATTCACATCTATGGTGTTGGCACCCAATAACACACAAAACATCAAACAAATAGTCAAGAGCAGTAGTCCTAGTTTCGTATTATTGTTTTTTTTCATCATCATTATTTTCATTTTTATTATCTCCCTTTTTTAAGTGGGCTAGGATTTCACCTAAACCTATTATGATAACACTTAAAAGACTTCCAAACAAAAAATACAATCCGGAAAAATTACCATTTATGCTTATTAGTGCCATTGTTATTGACCCAATTAAACAGAAAATCCCTAAAAGTGTAAGCCACCTTCTTTCTAAAAACATAAAACCTCCTTAATGATTATACATTATCGCAGTTTCCAAAATTTGTCAACTAAATTTTACACAAAAAAAAGGAATGTCTAACATCCCTACCCAATCCTGCCGATGCCATAGCTTTTGTTGCTCCTAAGCTCACAATTAACATAAGACTCAAAATCAACAAAAATAAACATCCCCATATAAATTTCTTTTTGTTTCTCATTTTAGTTTTCTCCTTGTATAGTGATTGTTATTTTTTCAGATACAAAATATATCCATATTCTGTTTTGCTCCTCATACATTCTATTCCTAGTATTTCGTCTGCCTATACTAAAGGCTACTATTACTAAAGCGACACGACTTCCCTCTTCTCTCATTTCAATGCCCAGTTGTCTCTCTATAATTGTATCTCTTCTAAATGTGTTACGACCAATCCATCCATCTACACCAAACACTCTTAATCCTCCATACTCAGTTGTAATCATGGGATTAAGAATATCCTCTATGTCTCTTGATCTAGGATGTCTTGATTGCACACGCAGATTTCTGCCGCTTAAATTCTCTAAGGTCGCCGTGACAGTCACTATATCTCCAACTCTTGCTTCCGTTTTGTCTACCGACACAGTCAATCTAAAATCCTCCTCATTAAAAATATAATCGTTACTACATCCCATCATCCCTACAACCGAAAACAGCATTACAAATGCCGCTCCCAACACCAAAAATTTCTTTTTCATATTAAACTTCTCCTTGTATTATGATTAATATCTCTTCGGATCTAAATACTACCCAAGTTCTATTTTCTTCTCTATTTATTCTATTAATACTGTTTGCTCGTCCTATACTAAAACGAACTCCTGCAAAAGCAACATAATTTGCCTCATGTCTAATTTCTCGTTGGCTTTGCACCTCTATTATCGCACCATCTCTGAAAGTGTTTCGGCGAACCCAACCACCCTCAAATGTGATATAAGATCCCCAATCAGAATGCTCTGGTACAACTGCAGGTATAAGTATATTCTCCAAATTCACCATATTAGGTGTCGCCGCTTGCACACGCAGATTTCTGCCGCTTAAATTCTCTAAGGTCGCCGTAACAGTCACTATATCTCCCACTCTTGCTTCCGTTTTGTCTACTGACACAGTCAATCTAAAATCATCCTCATTAAAGACATAATCATTGCCACACCCCATCATCCCTACAACTGAAAATAGCATTATAAATGCCGCTCCCATAGCCAAAAATTTCTTTTTCATATAAAATCCTCCAACTATTATATATTATCACAGTTTCCAAAATTTGTCAACTAAATTTTGTGCAAAAAAAGGAATGTCTAACATTCCTCAACAACGATCTATTTAATTTAATTGTAGTGTTTGTTTATGCTCATAATAAATACTCCTTATAAAAACTCTATTAGTTAAAAGCAATTTACAAAATTGTTAATCAAGTAAAAATCAACATTAAAGTAATTTGAAATTCTAGGAATTTTCAGTATCAATAAACGCTCTTGAGCAACACTTGGTCTAGCACACATACCGTATTCAGCATTACAATACTCACCACTACAAGAAGCTTGCCGTAATAGGTCTACATTCAACATATTGCTGTGGTAATTTACATTTTGAACTGTATAATCAAGAACCCCGCCCCAAAACTCAATTAAAATCAATTGATATGTTTTATAGAAATCATCTTCAAAAATTAATAAATTATCATTAAAAAATTCTTGCCAATTAAAGCCGTTCCAAGTGCCGTCAAAACGATATTGCAATGACTCTTCATTCCACAACAACAATTCTGTATTATTGTTGATAACAGTAATAAATGGGTTACCAAAAGCCATCTCTCTAAGCGAAAAAATTCTGTTAATTTCAGCCTCAAAATCTAAGGTATTAATTTCTACTTCTCCAACTGCCTGCTTAGCAATCGCCAAAGCCGTCCTTACACCCGCTTTGTCAGTAGCTGCATTGATATTATTCACACCCGTTGTTACATGGCTTTGCAACAGTGCCCAGTTTTCTGGAGTATAGTTTCTTACACCTTTGCTCTCAGCATATGCCTCAAGGGTGGTTATAGCATTAGCCTGATACTCCTCAAGCGTAGGTGTCCTTATCAACTCACACCCTGCCCCCACAAAAATCGCAACTGAAAGCAGTATAACAACTGCGACCCACACCAGTTTGTTTTTTGTTCTCATTTTGATTTGTCTCCTTTTTATTTTTTAATTAAGTTATCGCTCCCGTCGAGAAAACTCCACACCTAAATCCTCACATATCCTAGTTATTTCAACAATTGCAGTATACCTCCGTAATGGTCGGGGATTTATAGTTCCCTCCACCCTTATTCTTATAAACTCTATTTTCAAAACATTATCTTGGTATGAAATCCTCTCTACCTCATGACCCAAATGACCACCGTCAAAACATATAAATACCAGCTGATGCAACTCAAAAAACTCATCACAGTATTCTGCAAAAATATCTTCATCATATAATTCAATGTGAATTGTCTCCCATCTTTGGCTGTCACTATTCCACTCTTGTCTTGTCTCCAAAAATGGTCTAGCCCACTCAACTAACTCATTTCTACTGTTGATTAGCTTCGTTTCATAACGATATCCTAAATACCAAGACCAAATGTCTTGACGAAAGACAAAACCTTTGTCATGATGTGCAACAAAATATCCATCCTCAAACCCCTCAATGCTCCCACGATTTGGGTCACCGCCAGGGTTAGGCAATTCACAACCGCTAATTCCAAAAACTATAAGCGAAAACAGCATTATAAATGCCGCTCCAAAAGCCAAAAATTTCTTTTTCATAAAAAATCCTCCAATTATTATATATTATCACAGTTTCCAAAATTTGTCAACTAAGTTTTATGCAAAAAAAAGAATGTCTAACATTCCCCAAAAGTTGTTTGCGTTGGATTGTGTTACTCTTAGCCGTATGGTTGTTATGCGCAGGTTGGTCGGTGTGATGTTGAAAAAAAAGGAAAAACTACTGGTCATCCGTTTGCCGGTTTACTTTTGTGACTTTGGTTATGAATCTTTCAATCTCATTAAACGCTTGTTTTGCTATCGGCGACAAACTGTGAAGAAGCGGATAGACATGAAACATTCCCTTTCCGATTACCACCTCCGCTATCCCGCCCGCATCCTCAATCTTTTTAGCCACTAAAAGCGTATCGTCTAAAGGCATCTCTTTCTCGCCCGCTATCATCAAGATGGGCGGCAAATCATGAAACTCGGCAAAAAACGGCGACAGTTTTGGGTCTGTCCTGTCATGTTCGCCTGCATATGAATATAAACTTGAAGCCATTATCGCACCGCGCCTCTCCTCCAAGTCGTTCTCTATCCCCTTGCGTCCGAAAACCGCATCCGATCCATAATTATCCCTATAGGACTGACTGGATGCTGTTAAATCCGTCCACGCCGAAAAAGTAACCGCAGCCAAAGGCAACTCCTTGCCCTCATCTCTGAGTTTTAATAGCAATGATATAGCAAGGTTTCCGCCTGCGCTATCCCCCATAATTATGATGTCTTGAGACGAATAACCTTGTTTAAGTAAAAATTCATACCCTTCAACCGCATCGTCATGAGCAGCAGGATAAATATGGGCAGGAGCTGTCCTATAGTCTATAAAAGCAATAGCAGCGCCGCCGCATACTCTTGACAGAATACTGTGCAGCTGACGGTGAATGGCTGTGAGCGGAGCGATAAACCCTCCCCCATGAATGTAATAGACAATTTTTGAACCGGTTTTTTGTTTCGGGGAATAAATTTCTATAGTGGGAGGCGGTGTTTTTGAACGGATATTTGAGATGATGTTTGAGATTGAAGTTCTGTAGGATGCACTAAGAGCATTTAGCCGTGCCTTATAGTTTTTTGTTGCTGTAGCACCCGACACTGTTTCATTCGGCACAGCTCCGTCCGGCAGTATGTCGTTTGGCAGCACTTCGTTTGGCGTATCCTCACCAACTGCCGCTTGTCTGATCACGAATTTAGTGGTGCTTTTCCCGTCTTTATCCGTTCGCAAACAAAAGAAGGCTTTTTGAAACTGCCGGCTTGTTATTGCATACAAGTACGGCTTTTTTCCTCTAAGCCTTTTTATCGTCCTGTCTTTTTTTTCAGGATTCAGGTTGATTAGCCATGCTATTTTGACGGCCAGTTTATCTCTAAGGGTCATGTGTTTATTAATTAATGGCGGATTTAAGTTTTTTTATGATACTAGACGGCTGCCCGTGCAATAGCTCACCCATTAACTAAATTCCGCTTTGCTTTATACTTTTTACTTACTTCAACTATCCCCCGCAACAATGCTTAGACTTTCTTCCGCTTCCGCAAGCACAAGGGGCGTTTCTTCCCGTTTCAGTGCCGATTGTAGTGTTATTATTAGCACCGCCTTTTAAATAATTCTCTCTTGCTTCCCCAGCTCGTTTTTTGACATTACGCCTATAAAAAATCACAAACAAACCAATGCCTATCGCCGCCGCACCCGCAATAGATAAAACAATAATCAAAACAGTATTGTCGCCCCCGGCGCCGCCGCTTCCTCCGCCACCACCCCCGGTGTGGTCAAGATCTCCGCAACTAACTCACGCATATGCCGACAAATAACCTTGAAATTGCAAAATAACTAAGGTCAAAAGATAAGCAATCAAAACCAAACAAATGATAGCCTTAAAATGCTTTTTAATAAAAGTGTTCATAAATAGTTTTCTCCTTTTTATGGACTTCTTAATAAATTTAATCAATCTAATCAATTGACCTTCCGCAAACCTATTAGGATGACAAAGGGTCTCTTTTTATGATGAAAATAATTATATCAAATTAATTTTCATAAGTCAAGTAATTTTATTGTCGTTTTATATAATTAATTTAAGAGAAAAGAGATTGGATAATAGAATATAAATTATGTCCCTCCATAGCTTCACTCCTTGGTTTGCCCTTAAAAACGCTTGACAACAAAAATAAATTTGATTATAGTGATGGAATGAAGAAATTTGCACTAAATATATTGCTTGTCGGATCAAACGGCAATATGGGAAAGGCAGTAATAGAGCAAGGAAAAAACTTTGATTGCATCAATTTGATTTGTCTGTCGCCTAACAATACAACCGGTTATAGTTGTTTGAGTCAAGTCAAGGAAAAAATTGATATTATTTTGGATTATTCGCATTTTTCTGCCCTTGACGGCGTGTTAGACTATGCCAAAAAACATAATACGCCCCTAGTTATTGCTACAACAGGTCATTCCCCTGCTGACTTGCAAAAAATAGAAAAGTATGCTAAAACCATCCCTGTATTTAAGTCTACCAATTTTTCTGTTGCAGTCAACAAATTTATTAATGCAACGGCACTTTTTTCTAAAACTTGGGAAGGCGACATAGAGATTATTGAAACGCACCACAATAAAAAGGCTGATGCTCCCAGCGGCACGGCTATTACAATTGCCGAAAGAATCATAAAAAGCAGAGGCAAAGGCAAAATTATTTTGCACAGAACACATGAAAACGCCAAGCGTACAACGGACGATATATACATAAGCGCCGTGCGCGGCGGAGTAGTCCCCGGCACACATGAGGTTAGATTTTTTTGCGATACGGCAGAAGTTATAATGAAAGAGGTAGAATACGGCAAGAGCAGTTTTGCTAAAGGAGCTATTGAGGCGTGCTTGTGGATGAAAGATAAGAGTGCAGGAAAAATTTATAATATGACGGATTTATTAATGACAAATGACTAATTACTAACAAAAAACTAACTATTATATAAAAGGAAGATACACTATCATGAACCAAATACTATTCAAAGGCATCGCTCCGGCACTTATCACTCCGTTTAAAAACGGAGAAGTAGACTATCAATCTTTAGAAAAAATCGTCGACTACCAAATTAAAAACGGAGTCAAAAACCTAGTGCTTTTAGGCACTACTTCAGAAGCGTCCACTCTTACATTTGAAGAAGAGGACGCCATCATTGAGTTTGTTAAAAAGCGTGTGCCAAAAGACATAAAACTCATCGTCGGCACAGGCAGCAACGATACGCTGACTGCAATCCGCCGCAGCATTGATGCCAAAAATATGGGGGCGGATGTTCTTTTGATAGTTACGCCCTATTATAATAAATGTACACAAAAGGGCTTAATCAACCACTATACCCAAATCATTGAGGCCGCCAAAATACCCGTCATTATATACAATGTCCCGTCAAGAACGGGTCTTAATATAGAACCCGCTACGGCTTTAGAGCTGTCTAAAAATCCTTTTGTCGCGGGCTTAAAAGAAGCAAGCGGAAATATTCAGCAAATACTAAAAATGTTTCATTTATTAGAAAATAAAATGGCGATTTATAGCGGTGATGATGAACTGGATTATTTGATGTTTAGTTTAGGAGCAATGGGGGCAATAAGTGTTACGGCTAATGCAGCGCCCAAACAAAAAGTAGAACTGTTTGATTTAATTCAAAAAGGTGATTTTGTAAACGCTTTGAACAACCATAAAAATTTATATGAACTGAACAAAGCATTGTTTTGCGAAGTAAACCCTATCCCCGTCAAGGCAGCACTAAAACATTTAGGTCTGTGTGATGATGAGTTGAGAATGCCGCTGACCAGGATTGAAGAAACAAACAGAAAAATGCTGACAGCCGTGATAGATAGAACGATTAAATAATTCGCCGAGGTAAACATGAGAACTTGGGCTGAGATAAACTTAGACAATGTCGCACATAATTATTACTCTTTTGCAAAATTAACGGGCAAAAGAGTAATGTGTGTCTTGAAGGCTAATGCCTATGGACACGGAGCAATAGCTTTAGCAAAACGGCTTGAAAAAGAAGGCTGCAACGCTTTTGGTGTGGCTACGCTTGATGAGGGATTAGAGTTAAGACGAGCGGGAATCCGCTCGTTTATTTTGCTGTTCAACCATATTGATGAGCATAGGATAATTAAGGCTATTGAGAATAATCTTACTATGACGGTTTATTCAGTTAAAATAGCAGAACAAATTTCTAAGACATTGAGCGCTTTGCCTTCTCGCAATAGCATTAAATCAGAGCGTTGTTTACCAACTGTCAATCATCAGCCGCCAACCGCCATTAAAATCCACCTTAAAGTGGACACCGGCATGAATCGAGTAGGCTTTAATCCCTGTGAAGCGGTAGAGGCGATAAAACAAATTACCAAACTCCCCCGCCTAGAAATTGAAGGATTGTATACACATTTCTCTTCATCAGATGAAACTGATGTTGCCTATACAAATAAACAAATTGATACCTTCAAAAATGTGTGTGATGAATTAGAAAAAGACGGCATCAAAATAAAAATCAAACACGCCGCAAACAGCTCAGGCGCTGTCTCCTATCCCAATTCATATTTTGATATGGTACGCATAGGCATTTCCTTGTACGGCTGCTATACAAGTGATGAAGTAATCCCTCCCTCCTCCGACTTTTTAAAATATGCCATGCAACTAAAAACACAGATTTTTCACATTAAGGAAGTGGATGTTGGGGCAGCAATCGGTTATGGCAGAGCATTTATTACTAAAAGAAAAACAAAACTTGCCACAATTCCAATAGGATATGCTGACGGACTTAGCCGAGTAATGATGGGTAAATTGAAGGTATTGGTTAATGGTCAGCTTGCCCCTGTCGTGGGCAAGATTTGTATGGACCAGTGTATGGTGGATATTACTGACATAAAGGGTGAGGTGCGTGTGCTTGATGAGGTAGTAGTTTTTGGTGAGCAGAAAGGTGCGATGCAGACGGTTGAAGCTGTTGCAGATGCGATGGGGACAATAAATTATGAGATATTGTGTATGGTAATGCCGCGAGTGCCAAGAGTGTATTTTGAGGGCAGCAAGATTGTAGGGACAGTGAATTATTTAGGCTAATCGTAGGGGCAGCTTTTAGCCGTGTGTGATACATATTGCGAAAAATTTAAAGTTGAGATTCTTCGGCTTCGCACTTCGTGCTTTCGCTCAGAATGACAAACTTTACTTTTTGTCATTTCGACCGAGCGTAAGCGAGTGGAGAAATCTCCACAGTATGAAATACACCCGCGTGTGTTTACTCTATTGCGTAAGCAACATAATAATACTGAGATCTCTCCCTTGGGTCGGGATAACAAATTTGATTTTTTATCATTTCGAGCATAGCAAGAAATCTCATCATTCTTTCTCCGCACTATGAAACACACCCGCCCGTGCTGATATATAAAACAAACACAGGCGGTTAAGTGCCCGCCCCTACACTGACCGCCGGGCTACATACAACATAAAAAGGAGTACAGCCAAATGTCAAACACTATAAAAAAATCTAAAAGCCGCATTATTCTTATGCTGCTCTTGGCAATCACTATGCTAATCGGCGCTCTCATGCTGACAGGGTGCGACGGTCTGCTATCAAGGCGAAGACCCTTGCCTTTGCCTCATGATGAGGTGATATTTTTGGTGCAGGTTTCACACAGCACACGCTACTCTCAAAACGACATGGACAATTTTATTTATGACGCCCTAAGCTCTAGCCCTAGAGGCGTTTCCAAAGCGATAATCATTTTTGGCAGAGAGCCAATTCTTGCGGCTGACTTTAGCCAAAACGCCTCTGCCCTGTTTGCACAATATCTTGCGGCTGTAGCAAACGCCAGACAAAACGAGAGGTTTATTGGCGGTACTGACATTTCAAGTGCCTTGCTGTTTGCCAGTAGTTTTTTTGCTGAGTCTTGGCAGAGGCGAATTGTATTGCTGTCTAATGGTTTTGAAACGGACGGAAATGTTATACCTGCTATCATGTCACTTGCGGCAGAGGGAGTAACTGTGGACACAGTCCCGTTTTTTAATCAGCCTACTGATTTTAATGAGCTTCAATTAATTAATATAATTCTACCTGACCATAATATTGCAATTGATGATGCTGTTGTAATTGGGGCTGTGGTGCAAAGCTCGTTTAATGGGACGGGCTCTCTTAGACTTTATAATAATGGAGTTTTTAGTTCATCTATGAAGATAAGTTTTAGGGTAGGTCTTGAAACTTTTTTTATTGAGCATATTTTTGAAAGTGATGGCTTCAATGAGATGGTGATTATTATTGATAATGAACAGGATACGGTGGCACAAAATAATGTGGCTATTTCTTTTGTTTATATTGGGGATGACAATAGGTATTTGGACAATCAAACAGCACTAATACCTTTCAGTGTACAAATAATGGAGAGGAATTTTAGGCGAGAGTTAAGAATTTTAGCTAATCATGAACCGGGCTATGTATTTGATGTAATGGTTTATGGTCCAGATGCGTTTAGGAAAAGAGTTTATCTTAATGAGAATCTAGTAGGTGCATTTTTTGTAGAGAGATTTGGAGTGTACAGAGTAGATATAGTGAAGAAGGCTAGGGACGGAGAGTTGATAGCAGAGCATAGGGTGTTCGTGGCGTTCTCATGGTCAAGTGAGTTTGATGCTTTTAGGGATTGGGATACGGGCAAACAATTTTTAGAGGATTTGGCACATAGGGGCAACGGGCGAATGCTAGAAGAGAGTGCTGAAGTGTGGCGGTGGTATGAAGCGGCTCAGAGATAGGAATGTAGGAAGCAAATTTTGTTCGGTTACCTAGATTAGATGAATTGGAGTCTCCGGTCTTGTCATCCTGAGCAAAGTGCCTTTAGGCACAAAGCCGAAGGATCTCATGTGCTGGGGGAAGGAGATCCTTCGGCTAGCTCCTTCGCTCCGCTCAGGGTTCGCTCAGGATGACAAGACCAGACAATAATTTTTTACCCCAAACTACAACCACTACAAATTACAAAAAGATATTACAACCAAGCAAGGTTAAATAATATACAACAAAAAACACATAAAACAAATCAAGGAGAAACAACAAACATGAAACATTCAAGAAATGTAAAAGTGGCCATTTGGGGCTTTGGCGCCATGGGCAGAGGAATTGCCTCTATGCTGCTCAAAAAAACAGGGGTTGAGATTAGCGGGGTGCTTAACCGCACTAAAGAAATTGGCAATGAGATTCATGATGTGCTTGGAATAAAGCGCACTGCTCATCCTGCGATTAAGATTACTAATAAAATTGAAGATGTCATTTTCAAAAAAAGCTGTGATGTAGTCGTGCTTTGCACAGACAGTTTCACTAAAGAAGCATACGACAAAATCAAACTTTGTTTAGAGAATAAACTTAATGTAATCTCTACCGCAGAGGAATTTGCTTATCCGCAGGCTCAACAACCTAAACTTGCCGAAGAGCTGGACAAAATCGCCAAAGCAAACGGGGTTACCGCACTAGGAACAGGCATCAACCCCGGCTTTATATTGGATTATTTAATCATCGCATTAACAGGCACTTGTGAAAGCGTAGACAGCATTGTTGCTAAGCGCATAAACGACTTATCCCCTTTCGGTACAGCTGTCATGCACGAGCAAGGTGTGGGTATTACACAAAATGAATATAACACTCGCACAAAAGACGGCACTCTTGCAGGTCATGTAGGCTTCCCTGAAAGTATCAATATGGTAGCAGATGCAATCGGCTGGAAAATTGACAAACTTGAAGAAACCAAAGAAGCGATTGTTTCAAACACACACCGCAAAACTCCGTACGCTGTGGTTGAACCGGGCAATGTTGCAGGCATAAGACAGCAAGGCTATGGCTATGTTGGCAAGGACTTAAAAATACATATGGACCATCCGCAGCAGATTTTGCCTGAAACTGAAAATGTGCATACGGGCGACTATATAAATATCAAAGGTGTGCCGAATATTAGTATGGCAATCACGCCGGAAATCCCCGGCGGCATCGGCACTATCTCAATGTCGGTCAACATGATTCCGTTTGTAATAAATGCCGATGCGGGTGTAGTGACAATGCTTGATTTGCCCGTGCCTCGGGCAATTATGGGAGATTTTAGGCAGTTTATTAAGAAACTGGACTAGAGAAGGGAGGCGGTAAGGAGTAGTTTGGGTTGAATAAGAGAAAAATGGACAATTTGTAAGAGCGTTCACTGAACGCCTATGTTGGGTAATTTTTTAGTGTAAATGTTATATAAACAAAAAGCAGAATATATCATCCTGAGCAAAGCACAAAGTGCAAAGCCGAAGAATCTCCTGCCTAAGTTAAAATGGAGATGCCTCGGCTATGCTCGGCATGACAAAAGGCGAAGTTCTATTCAAAAACTTCGCCTTTATTATTTATTAATATTCCTCTATAACCCTCTCGCCGACATCTAAAGGCAACCCATTCTTTACTGCCCTTCTATGTTTTTTTATGCCAACCAAAATAATAATTTGTGATGCGATTTGTATTAAAGCGATTAGATTGCCAACTATCCACCAAGGATTGACGGAAAAATCAGGATTAGTTTCCATATAATCTATTATGTAATATATATCTCTAGCTAGATCAATAAGTATAAATAAGCTAATACCCACTGTTAGAACAATACTAAACACCATCATTACTATCAGATAAATACCTTTTCTCTCTGTTCTTTTGTGCCTCAAAACCATCTTTGTCATTATCCCATAGTATACAAGTCCCCCTGCAAGTGCGCCGGCGGTAAATATTATTGTATTGAAGATAAAGCTAGTTAATGCACGCATTCTATAAATCCCTTCAAGATAGGCATATTCAGCAATAAATTCGCTAATATTATATGAAAAATTTATCGCATGATTTGCAATCATCATGCCCACAGCTATTGCTATCCCTGCCGTCAACAACATAAATGCTTTTTTGTGCAGCTTGTGATAAATTGGTGTTGGGGTATTAAATGGCGGTGCAGCATAATCACTGGAGAAGTAATAATTATTGTGATTACCCATGTTATTATTGTTTTCCATACCCTATTAATATAACACAAGTCATTTTTATTGTCAAGGATTATATCATATCAAAACTTCAAAACATTATTATTTTAGTTGCAATAAAAACCTTTTAATGGTATCATGAAAAAGTGTCGGCATGACACATAAGGAGAAAAAACAAAATGTCAAAAAAATCAAAAACAAATCAAAAAACAAACCCCCTTTCAATTATCTGTCTATTGGTCGTAATAGTCGGAGCAACTTTGGCCTTTGCCGGCTTATTCTTAAATGTAATGTCCATAGAAATATTGGGCAACAGAACTGCCGTTGACGAAAATGCTTTCAGATACATTTCTGAAAACCCTGACAACCTTTCAGCATGGCTGACTACGGGAATATGGCTTACTTTAATATTGTCAATTTCTATTTTCGTTTATACAATGCTGCAGCTTTTAGCGGCAAAAATTAAGCTGTTTAGATTTTTGCGGTTAGGTTTTTTTAGATTTATCACACTAGGCGCAACTGTCGCTCTTTTAGTCGTAACTATTATGTTTATTGTCGGAGCTTCTAATCCGATGACAGGTCTTCTTGCCGACACTATAAACAATAATATTTTTGCAGGAATAGGTCCTATATTGTCACTAATCGGCGGAATTATAGCGGTACTAGGCGGTATAGGTGTTTTATTGGTCAAAGTAAAGAAACAAAAATAATCCGCACATATGCAAACAATACCGGCAAAAACAATACTGCAAAAAGAAAAACTTCCCTCTCACAAAACTTGGTGGGGAACAAGCTATAACATGAATCTTTATAAAGGGTGCAATCACGGCTGCATATATTGTGACAGCCGCAGTTTATGCTATACTTCGTCCTTGGGTAAAAATACTGAGTTTGACATAGTAAAGCCAAAAGCAGATGCCTTAAAAATTATAGAAAGAGAGCTGAAAACAAAGCACACCAGGCGGGGCGTGATTGGTACAGGGGCGATGAGTGACCCGTATAATCATTTAGAATCATCATTGAAACTGACTAGAGGGGCATTAGAACTTATAAACAAACACCAATTTGGAATATCTATATGCACAAAGTCTAACTTAGTTGTTAGAGACATTGATATTTTGAGTGAGATTAAAAAGACTGCTCCTGTAATTGTGAAGTTTAGTATTTCTAACAGTGATGATGTGTTGACTAAAGCGATAGAACCGAATGTTTGTAGCCCTACAAAAAGATTTGAGGCGATAGAAAAACTATCAAAAGCAGGGATATATAGCGGCGCATTGTTGTGGCCTACCCTCCCCTTTTTGACTGACAAACCAGAGCAAGTGATAGATCTATTGAAAAAAGCAAAGGACAGCGGAGCTAAGTTTGTAGTCGGCTATTTTGGATTAACTTTAAGGATAGGCAGCAGAGATTACTTTTTTGAATGCTTGGATAAATTGATAGAGGACAAAAAAATTCCTGAGGACACAAAGCAAAAGTATATCAAAAGATACGGCACTAGGTACATTTGCAATATTCCCGGCCAAAAAACAATAATTAACATATTTAAAGAGCATTGCGGCAAACTAGGGCTTTTATATCAGTTTGGCGACATTACAAAAGACTACCAAAAAGGCTATGAATTTAATTTTAATCCTCAAGTATCAATATTTGATTTGGCTAATATGCTAAAGCATTGAGTAGTCGAATTATTTGAAAACTAAAATAAAGGAAGTAATGAAAACCAAAATAAAAATGATAGTTGCCGATTTAGACGGAACACTGTTAAAAAGTGATAAAACTATATCGGACATGACTAGAGCCGTGCTGAATAGATGCCAAGACAACGGTATTAAGGTTGTGTATGCAACAGGTCGCGGGTCAACTGCAAGAAAACTCACCTACCCTCAGCATTTTGACGGCAGAGTGATAAACAACGGGGCGTTTGCCTATGTTGAAGATAAAGAAGTTTATAAACGCCTAATCCCCTCTCAGACTGCCCGCTTGTTGCTGACGGCTTGTGCTAAGCTGGGCATAAGGGTGACAGCAGAGGCAAATGATATTCATTATTCAAATTTTGTGACAAGCGATGTGTGGCCGATAGTTAGCAATTATGAAATCGTAGACTTTGAAAAGTTTTGTTTTGACACTGAAAAAATTTGTATTCTTTATAGAAATCAAGAGGATATCGCCTTTATTCAATCACAAATGACAGACGAATTATATTTGTTTTTGGCAAGAGATGGCTTTGCCATAGCGTCGCATAGGGATGCTATCAAGTCAAAAGGAATTAAGGCGGTGGCGAAAGTGTTTAGCATTGATATGAGTGAGGTAGTGGCATTTGGTGATGATTTGAATGATTTAGATATGTTTGAACGAGTGGGGATGAGCATAGCAATGGGCAATGCAGTTGAGAGGGTCAAGGCGGCGGCTGATTTTGTGTGTGGGGGCAATGATGAGGACGGAGTAGCAGAATGGCTGGAGAAAAATATTTTATAAATGTGCTTTAAGGAGAAAATTAAAATGACAATTAAAAAAGGAACATGGGTGCAGATTAGGGATACTGTGCTTGCACCTAGTGAACGAGCGCCGCAAGTGCCTGAAGATACAAAAAAGACACCGCTTTTAATGTGGGTTAAGGGGTACCTTAATAAAGATACTAAAATCGGGACGAAGTGCGAAATTACTACTGTTACTGGTAGAATTGTGAGCGGTATTTTAGAAGAGAGTGAACCGCACTATACGCATGATTTTGGCGTGTATGTTGGGGAATTGGATGCAGTGAGGAAGCAGTTAATAAAGATAAATGATAAATGACGGATGTCCTATTTTGGTTTTGCCTAAAAAAATTAAACCGCCTTCATTTATCATTTATCACTTATCATTTATCACTAAAAAAGGAACTATCTAACCATGAACAAAACAAACAAACAAAACAACACCTACGCAGCCGTGATGGCACGCAAAAATGAAATAATGAAAAAATCTGTGGGCATTGATTATTCATCATTTGAGATGGGCGGTCTTGCTTTTGACTATGAAAAAATGATGACCAATGCCGCATACTCTCTTGATGAGATAATAGCTATTCAGAATGAGGTGTCTGTAGGCAATACTCCCATTATTGAACTAAAAAACATCACTGCCCTCGCCCGCAAGTTTTCTAAGACCGGGCAAGCGGCTAGGATTTTTATTAAGGACGAAGCTTGCAATCCGTCGGGTAGTTTTAAGGCTAGGCGTGCTGCTACTGCCGTGTATCATGCCAAAAAACTAGGCTATAAAGGAGTAATTGCTGCCACTAGCGGAAACTATGGGGCGGCGGTGGCATCGCAAGCGGCTAAGCACGGCTTAAAGTGTATTGTGGTGCAGGAGTGCTATGACGGGCGCAAAATCGGACAGCCTGAAATTTTAGAAAAACAGAGGGCTTGTGAGGCGATGGGGGCGGAGGTGGTGCAGACATCTGTCGGTCCAGAATTGTTTTATGTGTTTTTGAAATTGCTAGAGGAAACAGGATATTTCAACGCATCACTTTATACTCCTTTTGGAATAGCAGGAGTTGAAACACTTGGATATGAAATAGCCTCGCAATTCAGACAGCGGTTCAATCGTTTGCCTGATGTAGTGCTGGCTACCCATGCAGGCGGTGGAAACATCACAGGCACAGCGAGAGGATTAATCAAAGCAGGGGCAAGTGAGGTCAAGGTATATGGCGCAAGCGTGGATTTAAGCGGCTTGCACATGGCAAGTGATGAAGCATTTAATCGCAAATCCTTTACAACAGGACATACGGGATTTGGAATTCCGTTTGCGACTTGGCCGGATAGAAGCGATGTTCCTAGAAATGCCGCCCGCCCGCTTAGGTATATGGACAGATATTTATTGGTCAAACAAGGCGAAGTGTTTTACATCACAGAAATGCTGGCAACGCTTGAAGGCTTAGAGAGAGGCCCTGCGGGAAACACTTCAATCACGGCGGCTTTTGCGTTGGCTCAAGAGATGAAAGATGACCAAATGATTGTGGTGCAAGAGACTGAGTATACGGGGGCAGGAAAAAGCCCGCAGCCGCAGCTTAGCTTTGCTAAGGCAAATGGCATTAAGGTAGTGTTTGGAAACCCAGAGGACGAGATTGCAGGCAAAAATATTGTTCTGCCCAAAGACCCTAGCTTTATTAAGTTGCGAGAGTTTGATTTGGCTAAGGCTAGAAAATCTTATATCAAAAATTGTTTAGCTAATAATGTGGGCGTGGTGCTGACGGACAGAGATATAAAATTTTTGGCAGAGGAAATTAAGGAAAGCGTGAAGTTTGTAAGAGACAATCTGTAGAGGACGCCGAGGGCGGCGTCCTCTACGATTTATCATTACATTCCAACTACTCACTAAATCAATTAAGACATTTACTATGAAAAAAGATATAAACACACCCGACTTAATTAAACCTAAAATTGAGCAAAAATCTAAAGGTGAAAAACAAAAGCCTATAGCAAAAATAGTTGCAGACAGGTGGCAATATTATATTTCTTTTTTTCCTTTCATTGGATTTATGGTTGTTGGTTTTGCAGGAATGACTAAGATAGAAAAATTGAATAAGAAGCATTGGCGATATGGATTTATTCATTTGGGCATTTTGGCAGTTGCCACATTATTTTGTGGTATGGTGTTTTGGCTTATTTCAAACAGCATTGAGATGCCAATACTCATAATAATTATGATCTCTATTGTATATATAACACTTACACCCTTAACAATGCTATCCGTTTTTATCCAAAACAAAATGATTAATAAACACTATTCAGAGCAAGAAAAAATTAGTCAGTCAGAAAATGCAGATGAAATTTTAAGTGAGGAAGAACTACATTCCGCTTCGCTGGATCCTTTGGCTTCTCCTCAGGATGACAACCCAATTTTCCAGGATGACAACCCGACTACTCATTAAAAATTACCCGCTATAAACTACAAACTATCCAACTACCAGCTAAAATCATTTGACAAGCACAAAAATGTATACTATAATCGTGTCAATCTAAAAGCCATTGGGCGTAGGGAATATGGTGAAAATCCATAACAGCCCCCGCTACTGTAACGGAATACAATGAATACAATTAAGCCACTGTGAAAACGGGAAGGCAGTATTCAAAGATTAAATCCGTAAGTCAGGAGACCTTGCCTAAATAGCTATGATGTGCATATAATCTCGGAGGGAGGTTATTATGTGAAAAAATTAACCAACAAAATGTTGGCTGGTTTTTAAGTGTAATTGTAAAAAACAAAACACCATCCCTCTTGATAAACCTATTAGGAGGGTTTTATTTATGTTAAGAAACAAAAGATTATTTATGGCTATCGCTTTGATAATCACTCTCACTCTAGGCACATTTGCCTTTAGTGCCTGCAATGGTTATGACGGTTGCTGCAGCGACTGCGGTATTGAGCCCCCATGCCCTATTGCAGTGCAAAAAGACCACCTGCGTGCGACTGCCTTTGCCGCAACAGATTTTTACTTAGAACTTATGATTGAGCAAAACGACCTGCCCGCTAATACAACGCTTGAACAACTGCCAATCACACTAAACACTCTAAGAGTAATCTACCGTGTCTATGCTATGGGTTATGCCATAAACGACAAAGCAGCATTTTTGACTCGGTTTGAAACACACTTATCTGCTGCTTTTGCAGATGACACTGCCCTGCACCTGGCAAGTCCGGCTCATCTTATGGTGTATGCCAATGTGTTGCATACACTAGGCGGAAACAACCCTAACCGCTTTGACCAAGCAGGCAGTTTTCTTAATACCAGGCTAGATAGTGAAGAGTGGTTTGGTGAATTTGAACTAGGGGCAATGCTTGAGTTTGCTGTTGCAACCGAACCTAGCAGTCCTGTTATGACAAGAGCGCAAATAATTGAGCATGCATTGAAGCAGCAAAACGCTGACGGCGGTTGGGGCGGCTGGGGTTCTAGCGCAGACGGCACAGCAATGGTTTTGATTGGCTTGTCTCATCATGCTGATGCGGCAGGGGTAACACAAGCTATAACAGACGGCAAAGCATTTTTAATAGAGGAACGCAATGCACACGGGCTTAATAGTGCTTGGGGTGAGATAAGCGCCTCATCAACGGCTTTGGCTATGATTGCTTTAGGTGATTTTGACATAGATTTGTTAGCTTATCATTTTTCATATGGGGACGGCGGATTTGTCTCTGACCCTGATGCCGATTTTGCTAACCCGATATTTTGCACGCTTGATGTTTTAGTAGCCATTCATGCGTTTTATCTATCTTTATGATTAAATTAAAAAGATTTATAATCACAATATTAGCAGCAACATTTATTTTATCGTTTGCCTTTATATCCGGTGCATGTGAGGATGACTATTATTTTGCTGACGGCGAATATTTTTATGTGTCACTGTCAGTTTATGCAGGTGTAGCACTTAGGTCTAATGCATTGTCGCAAAATATAAGGTATACCTTGCCAAAAGACGGCTATATTTTGCCTGCGCGAAAGATAAGAATTGAACGGCGGACAACTGTTTTATCTCTTTCAGAGAGTGAATTAGAGCGGGAGGAAATTCCGTTTAGTGTGCGTGAAAATGGCTTTATAGCCGGCATCGGCGGTTTGTATGACAGGGCTATAGGCGCACAGTCAGGCTGGATATTTTTTGTCAATGGTGCATTTGCAACAAGAGGTGCAGGTGCAACTGTCATAAGAGCAAGCGATGTAATAGAGTGGCGGTATACCGCACGATTCGGCGATGACGGGTTGTAGAAAAATAAATTATAAAATAACCATAAAAACGCTTGCAAGTGCGGACATTTTTGTGATAAAATGAGGCGTTAAAATAATTCTAAACTAAAAACTATCTTCATCATGAAGATAAACTCTAAAAAAGGAGCTAAAAAATGATTTTATCAGGACTTTTAATGTATGGGGCATCGCAACGCAAAAGAATAATCGGTTTTGGACTTTTGGCAGTGCTGGCCGTATATCTTTTTGCTACTTCATTATCTTTAGTATTTTTTGCAATAAATATGATTGTAATTTTCATACTGACTACACTATTAAAGAAACTAAACTGCCATGCAATATCAGGGGCAGCAATCCTCTTCTATTCAGTCATTATTGACATTGTGTGCTTTTATTTCTTCCCCGTTTTTCCCATTAGTGTTTCATTAGGAACATACATTACGGCGGGATTGCTGTTTAATATTAGGGCGGCGATTCCTGCGATAGCGCTAGGGGTAGCAGTACAAGTAATAATGACGGCAATGTATTTTGTTTCTCGCAAAAAAAATGCACTGTCTAAAAAAGTGTTGCAATTAGAACCTGTGACGCTCTAATTCTTAGTAATTCTTAATTTAACAAATTTTTTGCCAAAAAACGCTTGCACTCGTAAGCGTTTTTGTGATATTATGAGGTATAATGTAGGGCAAACGAGGCGTTTGCCCATGCTATGCCTGTTGCATTTCAACCAACCGCTAGCCGCCAATCACCAATCACCCAAAAAGGAAATACACAAAATGAAAAGACAAGACGATTTTGAAAAAAGAAGCAAGCACCTAAAAGATTTAAGCGACGAAGCTTTGTATGACAGGTTTTGGGAGCTTGCAAATCAAATAGTAGAGCCTATGCTTGAATTAGGCAAAAAAAACACTACGCCCGCAATTGAAAGAAGTATTCTTTTAAGAATGGGCTTTTCTAGCATTGAGGCAGGTCCCATTGTGGATGCTGTTATAGAAAAAGGCTTAATGGGCAAGGGAGCGGGTCATGTTGTTTGGAAATTGTCGCAAAAGAGGAATGTGGGAATTAGGGATGCAGGACTGATGATTATTGATGGGAAAGAAAAGGATTGGAGTGAGAGGCTGTTTTAGCCACCCATTGTCATTGCGAGGAAAAATGCGTAGCATTTTATTGAAGCAATCCAGAAAAAAGGAAGAGACTCAAAATGGATTTTACCAATATTGAAGCCTTAATAAAAGACGGAGAATTTGCCAAAGCACAAAGTGAGCTAGACAACATTACCTTGCGAAATGGTGCGTGGCATTATTATCAGTCAATTATTTATTATAAACGAAACTGGCTTTTTGAAAGCCAAAACCATCTTAATATTGCGATTAGTTTAGATCCTGAAAATTTCAAGTATCAAGAGTCCATGACTAGACTGAGTAGCCTACTTTCTAATCCAAATCATTTTAGTTCACTGAAAAAAAAAGATAAAACAATAAACAATAACCCCTTCGAGCAAGGTTATCCGCCTTATTCATCTCAATCAAAATCGTCCTATATTCCACCGCCCTATTCATCGGATTCTCCATATAATTCTACTCCCTTTGGCTATGCCCCCTTTTTGTCGCAATCGCAATACTACTCCGCTCCACCTCCTCGCCCCTATAAGAAAAAAAGAAACTGGGGATTTTTGGCTGGGGTAATAATCTTTGGTTTTATATTTTTGGTGTTGTTTATACCTTTTGTAGCGTTTGGTGATTTGATTTTCCCTATGTACACAATAGATGATACGATTGAGTTTAATGCCACTGTTTCTCATGTTGAAGGCTTTTTCGGAAGCCCAAGAGTACATCTAAATGAGTACGATTTTTATTTGAGGCTGCCTTTTTATTTTTCAGAGGAATATTATTATCGGGTGTTTGATTTGTCTAACGGGGAGGATATTATATTTAGAGTAGAGCGGCGTTGGTTTGAGTGGGATACCAGAAGCGGGTCTTTGATTATTGTAGAGTTAAGAACGGGAACTGAGGTGATTTTGGATATTCAAAGTTTTTATGATAATGAAAGGCGGCTTAGACGGGATAGGATAGTTGCGATTTCTCTGCCATCGGGGGCGGCTTTGATTGGTTCATCCATATTTTTGTTGTTTTTGATTAAACCATGGGAAAGAGCGCCAAAGACTATGAAAAGAAGTATTTCTTAAATTTACTGGATTGTTTTTAGAGCAAAAGTTCCTCGCAAAGACGATACCCCCACACTACAAACTTATAAACCAACACGGGCATTCAGTGAATGCCCCTACGATAAAAGGAAACTAAATACTATGAAACTAGACATCAACAAAAAAATTGACATTAAAGAGTTATTAAAAGACTTAGAAAACTATGCACCCAAACGCAGAGGGTGGCATTGGCGAGAGGGACAAAACAAAAAGCGTAAAATCGGCGACTTTGAGTATTTGCAAACCTCTGAGTCGCTTAAAAACTCTGTTCCACTGCCCGGCTCACGCGGCATTGGCGGCATTGACCCGCAGCCCGATTGTGTAATCACGACTGAAATTGCAAGCGGTCGTTTTGAGGATGACATCCGCCGTATGCGTATGGCGGCTTATAATGGTGCTGACCATATCATGGTAATCCGCACCGCAGGGCAAAGCCACTATGACAGCCTTATTGAAGGCACTCCGCAGGGCATCGGCGGTGTATGCATCACCCGCAAGCAAATCCGTGCTACAAGAAAAGCACTTGATGCCATTGAAGAAGAGGTGGGCCGCCCTATCAATTTTCACTCTTACATTTCGGGCATAGCAGGTCCTGACATTGCCGTAATGTTTGCTGAAGAGGGTGTAAACGGTGCGCATCAAGACCCTCAATATAATGTCCTATACCGCAACATAAATATGGTGCGCAGTTTTGTAGACGCTTGCGAGGCTAAAAAAGTTATGGCTCATGCAGATATACTTCAAATTGACGGAGCGCACAATGCTAATGCTACTGCTATGAAAGCATGGAAAGTTACACCGGAGTTATTAGTGCAACACGCTATCAATTCTGCATTCTCCCGCAAGGTAGGCATCAAGCCTGAAAACATTGCACTCTCTACCGTCCCCCCAACCGCTCCGCCTGCCCCTTGTATGCGGCTTGACCTTCCCTACGCCGTTGCTCTAAGAGACCTGTTCAAAGATTATAAAATGCGTGCGCAGCAGCATACTAAATATATGGAAAGCGATATGCGTGAGGCTACGGTGACGCATACATTAAATTTGGTTATGTCTAGGCTAACAAGTGCTGATATTCAGTCTACTATTACTCCGGATGAGGGGCGAAATGTTCCTTGGCATTATAATAATATTGCAGCGGTGGATACGGCTAGGCAGGCATTAAACGGCTTGGACGGAATAAATGAAATGGTTCAGTTAAAGCATGACGGGGAGCTGGGTAAAAAAAGTCGTGAATTAAAGATGAGAGCCATATTATTTATGGAGGAGATTTTGGCTAGCGGCGGATATTTTAATGCGGTAGAGCAAGGATTTTTTGTGGACAGTGGGTCATATCCAGAAAGAAACGGGGACGGGATAGCTAGAGAAATAAACGGCGGTGTAGGTGCAGGTGCAGTTTTTGCACGGGAAAAGGACTATTTTGCTCCTGTCAGCGTACATTATGGATATAACAATGTGCCTAAAGGCTTCAAAAAAGCCAGTGAAGCGATTAAAGGTGATACATTTGAGGATAGATCTAAAATAATTTATATTGATGAACTTGATGAGGTTGATAATGTCAATGTTCGCTTAGATGATGTTAAAAAATATTGGAATTCTAATTTGGTCAAACCTGAGGTTGAGTGGGCGGCAGACGGACTTATTACTACTTCAATCTTTTTACCGCTTGATACAAGGACAGCAGAGTTTGCGGCAATCAAAGCGGGTGAAAAGATGGGCTTAGAGGATGTTGTTGTTGTTCATAAAAGATCTATTCATCCGTCTGAAGGCACGCTTGTTGAAATAAAAGGCAAAGTTAAGTTTGATATTGATATAAATGAACTGGTTATTCCTAAAGTAATCCCTCTTTTGAGTGAGGAGGAAATCAGGGCGGATGTAGCTAAAAAACCTTTGTTGGTTGTGGCAGGCACAGTAGGAAACGATGAGCATTCTGTTGGATTAAAAGAGATATTGGATATTAAGCATGGCGGAATAGAAAAGTATGGAATAAAATATTTGTATTTAGGAACAAGCGTTCCGTGCGAGAAGATGGTAGATGCCGCCATTGAGGCAGGGGCTGCTGCGATTTTATGCTCTACAATAATCACTCATGATGATGTGCATATTAAAAACATGAAAAAAATAGCCGGCTTGTGTATTGAAAAGGGTGTGAGAGATAAATTGATTTTAGTTGCAGGCGGAACTCAAGTTACGCATGAGATTGCACAAGATGCAGGCATGGACGCAGGCTTTGGCAGAGGAAGCAAAGGTATTGATGTGGCAAGCTTTGTGGTCAAAAAAAGACGGGGCGACAAAAAGTAATATTATAACTGATTGTTGTAAATAATGCCGCTCCTTGCATTGTGAAACACTACAAACTGTTGCAGTACGGAACCCCCGCCCTCTAATTCCCCTACGGATTAGACAAACCTATTTGCCCGTACTAGCCTTTACTTCAAAATTACCAGAAAAGAATGACGCATTATGAGAAATCCTAATAAAAATTTTGGTCATGTTTCATTTGCACTCGCATTTGCCTCGTTAGCTATGACACTTGTGTTGTTTTCTAGCTTTGTCTGTGATGTTTTATTTGACCTGCGTAATTTTTCAAATATAATTATTCTAATGGCAATAGTATTGAGTCCTATCATAATTATAACGGCTGTTTTCGGTGTAATAAACGGAATAAAACAAGCAACAAAACAGCCGACCGGCTTTAGCATTACCGGCATTGTTTTTTCTAGTATTTCAGTGTTTTTGCTTGTTTTTAGTATTAGTTTTTATGTTTTTGCGTTAATTGCTTAATAATGCTTATATGGTTAAAATGTCAAATAACTGCCCTTAGGTAGGCAGGTTTGAAATAAAAACAAAAAAGGAGCAAACATTATGGACAACAAAACAACTCCAAATACCCCTGTGGAAACACCCATAGACCCAAACAACACTACAACTCCACTACCTCCTATGCCCAAATATGATATGCCGTTTGCATATGCGTATCAACAGCACCAACAAATGCGAAAAGAGGTCAAAAGAGACTTAGAAAGAGAAGAGGAGGAAAAGCGTAAACGACTGGCACAGCAAGGACCCGTTTGGTTGGTTGTCCTAGGGCTTGTTCTCTCATGCACAGCATTCATTCTTTGGTGGCTATTTTCTGTTTCTTTGCGCAATGTTTCTTCTGACACAATGTTTACTATTTCCCATATTACAATGTTCTTAGGAATAGGCGGCATTGTACTTGGAGCCATTAAAATGAATCGCCACCTAGGCATGGCAATTCCTGCAGTAGTCATCGGAGCGATTACTACCTTCGCATCATTTATCACAATGATGGTTCATATCTAGCAAAGATTATAATGAAGATATAAAGTTATGAAGATGTGAATAGAACTTGGTTCATTAATGACGATTTTAATTTAAGACATCCTTAAATAAGCGAAGCGTCTTCATGCCAAAGACTCTTCATAACTTCATCTTATACTCAACCGCCAACCACCATGCACATAGACATACTAATAGCCGAAATAGGAAGCACCACCACAGTTGTAAACGCATTTGATTTGTCCCGACCTGCATTTTTAGGGCAGGGGCAAGCGGCGACAACTGTGGTTTTTGGCGATGTTAGGATTGGTTTAGAAAATGCTGTTAAAGATTTAGAAAAATCCTTAAACACAGGCGGCAAAGCTCCTCCCCTGCACAACATTAAAATGCTTGCAACCAGCTCGGCAGCCGGCGGTTTAAAAATGTGCGTACACGGTCTTGTATATGATATGACTGTCCGAGCAGCAAAAGAGGCGGCTTTGGGGGCCGGCGGAGTTTTAAAAGTGATAACTGCCGGCAAGTTGTCAGAATACGATATAAAAAATGTTGCGGCAGAAAAACCGGGCATTATTTTGGTCGCAGGCGGAATGGATTACGGCGAGAAAGAAACAGCGCTTTTTAATTTTGAAAAACTGATTAAGGCGTGTCCGAAAACTCCGTTTATCTATGCGGGCAATATTCAAAACCAGCCTCAAATCAAACAGATGTCACTTGATGTAGGCGTCAAAACTTATATTATAGATAATGTGTATCCGAGTGTTGACACCTTAAATATTGAGCCGTGCAGGGCGATTATTCAAGATGTTTTTGAAGAGCATATTGTTGACGCAGCCGGCATGAGTAAGATTAGAGAGCTGGTAAGCGGAAAGATTATGCCGACACCGGGGGCAGTTATGGCGGCGGCTAAGTTGTTGTATGAAGAAATCGGGGACTTAATAGTCTTTGATGTAGGCGGGGCTACTACTGATTTACACTCGGCTACAGAAGGTTCTATAGAGGTCAGTACTATCTCACTTGCACCCGAACCTTTTGCCAAGAGGACAGTTGAAGGAGATTTAGGGGTGTTTGTGAATATGGGGGCAGTGATTGAAAAGATTGGCTTGGATGAATTGAAGAGGGAGTTTATAAATGTAGATGATTTAATTGAAAATATAAAAGCCATTCCTCAAACTGATATTGAAAAGCAGTTTGTAGAGCGGCTGACTAAAGCGTGTGTCTATCATGCCCTGCACCGGCACGCAGGAAAGTTGAATGATTTTTATACTCCGTCAGGCAAAAAGACGGTGGCAACAGGAAAAGATTTAACAGCGGTAAAATATCTGATAGGCAGCGGCGGAGCATTGACAAGATTGCCTAACGGGATTAAAATTTTAGAGAGCATTTTAGAGCCAAAGACCAGCCAAAAGCTCACTCCCAGAGACGGAGCAAAAATATTGATTGACAATCATTATATAATGGCATCACTAGGGGTGCTGTCTACGGTTTATAAGGATGAGGCGCTAGAGTTAATGAAACAAAGTTTAAGATTTTAGTTGTTTTTCTTTAAGTAAAGTGAATAGCCATACACCTTTGCAAAAATATTGTGCCTTCTGCACCGCCAAATTAAAGTGAGTTCATTACAAGTTAAGCCGCTTTGAGTTAGTGCCTTTGCCCTAAGTTCTATCAACTGTTTTGCCTCATTTTCACTTGCATTTGAAATAGTGATTCCTTTTATTTCTAACTCATATTTAAGATTAAAGTATTGCGTTAGGTATGTTGCTTGCTTTTTCATAATTACATTATATCATCTCACTGTGAGATAAGTCAAGCATTTAATCTCCATTTGAGATAATATTTTCCTATGGAAATAAAAATACTTAAAAAATTAAGGGAAGAAAAAGGAATATCACAAGCACAACTTGCAAAAGAACTAAACTGTAGTCAAAATACAATAAGTCAATATGAAAACGGTGTGAGAGAGCCCGATCTTTGTACAGTTAAAAAAATATGTAAATTTTTTGATGTGACGGCAGGATATCTTTTAGGCTTAGAGGAAATTTGAAACGCACTGAGCTTTTAATGCGAATCACAATCCTTATAAAACAAACGGCTCGTCATTAGGTTGTAGCGAAAAGGCACGAGAGAACCCGTAGGGGCGAGCATTGCTCGCCCGATTAAG
>Ga0123355_10001419_pt1 | contig 33460 bp, 19 predicted proteins | sample TergutEmb28metaG_3_FD_89872 | JGI IMG/M metagenome (GOLD analysis project Ga0123355, IMG submission 89872) | Embiratermes neotenicus P1 segment gut microbial communities from Petit-Saut dam, French Guiana - Emb289 P1 | ecosystem: Host-associated > Arthropoda: Insects > Digestive system > Gut ...
CAACAAAACACTGCCCCTAAAGGCAAGGGTGCAAAAGTTACTGCAGGAGCGGGTGCAAACGCAAATGGTAAAGCGTTAGCTGGCAACGACACAAAAGCATTGCCGGCACCGCGGAAATAAGGATAGAGTACTGGTGATTCATTTACAATCGCTATAAAATAATCCATTAAAACAATCCTTAGCGGAATAAATTCTGCTAAGGATTGTTTTAATTTAATGGTGCGGGGCAGATTAAGTCTGTAAAAAATAATCTCAAAATCATAGCGAAAATTGTTGCTAAAGATTTTATTGTGTAGTATAATATAAGAGTGGTTGGCAAATTGCTTAATCACATCTCCTCCTCAAGCCGTTAAGTGTTTACCTTTCCAAGGACACTCTAACGGTATTATTTTTTAGATAGGGGAATTTTTAAGGGGACTTTGTCTACATGAAAAAAGAATTTGATTCTAAATTAGATTTTGCGGCAAGAGAAAAAGACATTATTGACTTTTGGAACAGCCGTAACATTTTCAAAAAAAGTATTGACGCTAGGACTGGCGGCAAAGAATTTTCATTTTATGATGGGCCGCCAACAGCTAATGGTAAACCTCACATTGGACATATTCTGACAAGAGTTATGAAGGACATTATTCCTAGATATCAAACGATGAAAGGGCGTCATGTTTTAAGAAAAGCTGGCTGGGATACTCACGGTTTGCCTGTCGAGTTAGAGGTAGAAAAATCGTTGGGTTTCGATGGTAAAGACGACATCGAAAAATTTGGTGTAGAGCCGTTTGTTAAAGCTTGCAAGCAGAGTGTTTTTAAGTATACTAAAGAATGGGAAGTTATGAGTGAGAGAGTAGGTTATTGGGTTGATATGAAAAATCCTTACATAACCTATTCTGACGATTTTATCGAGTCGGTTTGGTGGGCAATTAAAGAAATTTTTAATAAGGGGCTAATTTATAAAGGGCATAAAATTGTGCCTTACTGTCCGCGATGTGGTACGGCTTTATCTAGTCACGAGGTAGCGCAAGGTTATAAAGATGTAGAGGATATTTCAGCTGTTGCAAAATTTAGGTTAAAGTCTGATGCGGATACTAGTATTTTGGCATGGACAACTACTCCATGGACTTTGCCTAGTAATGTTGCATTATGCGTTAATCCCAATGTTGAATATAGTACCGTATTAAAGCTAGATACTTCAGAAAAATTTATTTTAGCTAGCGCGTTGATAGCTAAACATTTTGAAGAGGGTAGCTATAAGGTTATTGAAACAAAACAAGGTAAATTACTTACAGGCTTAGAATACTTGCCGCTTTTTAACACAAAAGCTTTTGATGAAAAAGGCGCGTACAAAAATTGTTATATTGTAACTGCCGATAATTTTGTAACTACAACAGATGGTACTGGCGTTGTTCATATTGCTCCTGCTTATGGCGAGGACGACTCTAATGTCGGTAAAAAAAATAACTTGCCATTTGTTCAAATGGTTCATGCTGATGGCAAGTTTGATAACCGTTTTAGCGAATTTGCTAACGGGGAATTAGTCGGAGTATTTTGTAAAGATGCCGACAAATTAATTCTTAAAGACTTAAAAATAAGAGGTTTATTATTTTCTAAAGCACAATATAAGCATAGCTATCCGTTTTGTTGGCGATGCCATAAACCACTAATTTATTACGCAAGAGCAAGTTGGTTTATAGCAATGACAAAAGTCAAAAAACAACTTGTTAAAAATAACAATTCAGTCAATTGGATTCCTGACAGTATTAAAAGCGGGCGAATGGGTAACTTTTTAGAAAATGTTATTGATTGGGGAATTTCAAGAGAACGCTATTGGGGTACGCCGCTGCCACTTTGGATTTGCAAGGATTGTGGTAGTATCGAGGCTATTGGTTCTAAGAAAGAGTTAAAACTTAAGGGTGGTGTTAAAGGCGATATTGAGCTACACAAGCCTTATGTTGATGGTGTTGTTCTAAAATGTAATTGTGGTGGCAAAATGCACCGTACACCCGAAGTTATGGACTGCTGGTTTGATAGCGGAGCAATGCCGTTCGCGCAACTTAATTATCCTTTTAAGAACCAAGATGTCTTTAATAAAACTTTTCCTGCTGACTTTATATCAGAAGCTGTTGACCAAACTAGAGGGTGGTTTTATACGCTACTTGCAATCTCAACTTTACTGTTTAATAAATCACCTTTTAAGAACTGCATAGTTTTGGGACATGTGAATGATAAAGACGGTAAAAAAATGAGTAAACATATAGGTAATGTTGTTGACCCTATGCCAGTGCTTGATACGCATGGTGCAGACGCTTTAAGGTGGTATTTTTATGTGTCAAGCAATCCGTGGTTACCGTCTAGGTTTTATGCAGATGCAGTGGGCGAGGCAGGAAGAAAATTCTTAGGTACGCTTTGGAATGTCTGTGGTTTTTATTCGCTTTATGCTAAAATAGATAAGTTTGACCCAAGCAAGTATAAGCTAAATAAATCCAGTTTATCGTTACTTGACAAGTGGGTTTTATCGGAGCTAAATGCCCTTATTGTAGATGTTGACGCTAATCTTAAGGTTTATAAAATTACCGAGAGTGCACGAAAAATAGAGGAGTTTGTAGACAGTCTTTCTAACTGGTATATTCGCCGCAGCCGTGATAGATTTTGGGGCAAGGGAATGGTAGGTGATAAGTTAGCTGCGTTTATGACGCTATTTACAGTCTTAGAAAGGCTTTCTAAACTAATTGCACCATTTGTGCCGTTTATTTCCGAGAGTATTCATGCACATTTTGTTAAGCCATTTATTGCTACTGCAAAAGAATCTGTTCATTTAGAAAACTTTCCTAAAGCTAACAAAAAACTGATAGACAATGATTTGTCTGCTCAGATGAACACGGTTTTGCAAGCAGCTAATTTGGGTAGGAGTGCAAGAAGTGGCGCTAATCTAAAATTACGACAACCACTTGCAAAGTTGTATCTGGCGGGCAAAACGGTATCACTAGAATTGCAAGATGTTTTAGCGGATGAGCTCAATGTAAAGGCAATAGAGTTTATTGAGTCAAGTGGTGATTTTGTTGATTACAAAGTTAAGCCTCAATTAAAAACTTTGGGGCCCAAATATGGTAAATTACTGGGCGGCATTAGAGCGCATTTAGAAGAGAGTGGTACAAAAATTGTTAATGCAACACAAAACGGCGGTGAATACAGTTTTAGTATTGCAGGCGAAAAAGTTTCACTAACTAGCGAAGATATTCTAACTGAGGCTGTTTCTAAGGAAGGTTTTGCATCTGAGTCTAGCGGTGGTATAGCAGTTATTTTGGATACAAAACTCAACGAGGAGCTTATAAGTGAAGGCTATGTGCGGGAGTTAGTTTCTAAAATTCAATCTATGCGAAAAGACGCAAGTTTTGAAGTTACAGATAAAATTAAAATAGCTTATAGTGGCGACGATTATATTAAAAAAATCTTTACTACTTATAAAGGTACTATCAGCACAGCCGTTTTAGCAAAAGACATAGAGGCTCTTGAAATTAAGGCTGATGTAATTGACATAAACGGCAAGGCTGTAAAAATTTTAATTGAAAAGGTAGGCAAATAGTATGCAGCTATCTAACGATTGGAAAGATTATAAAATTATTGCTACTGGTAATGGTGAAAAATTGGAGGACTGGAATGGAGTGAAACTGCTTCGTCCAGACCCTCAAGTTATTTGGCCGAGTAAAACTGATTTAAGCAAAACTAAAGACTTAAACGGACATTATATAAGAGAATCTACAGGTGGCGGCAGATGGATAAGTAAATCCAAAATGCTAGATGAATGGACAATCAATTATAAAGACTTATCGTTTAGTATAAAACCGATGGGTTTTAAGCACACGGGATTATTTCCGGAGCAAGCAATAAATTGGGATACCATGCGTGGCATAATTAGACAAAACAAGCTAAATTATTCAGAGCCCATTAAGGTCCTAAATTTATTTGCCTACACGGGTGGCGCGACAGTGGCATGTGCTAAGGAGTTTGCGTTTGTAACTCATGTAGATGCCGCAAAGGGCATGATAGAGCGGGCAAAAATAAACTGTAGTTTAAGTCGGATACCTGATACTAGCGTTAGGTGGATATTGGACGATTGTAAAAAGTTTATGCAGCGCGAATTAAAACGAGGCAAAAAATATGATGCAATTATCTTAGACCCTCCAAGTTACGGCAGGGGGCCAGACGGCAGTGTTTTTAAGTTAGAGGATAGCTTATTTGAGCTTATAAAATTAGCAACAAAACTATTAAGTGATAAACCACTTTTTGTCTTGCTAAACAGTTACACTACAGGATTAGGCGCAAGCGTAATGCAAAACATATTAAGGCTAAATTTGCCTACAGGCGACATTAAGTCGTATGAGTTGTGTTTGCCAACAGAGGAAAAGGATATAGTGATGCCATGTGGCAATTCTGCTTTATGGAGGGCATCAATCTAATGACAATTCAAATGACACTGCAAGAAATAGAAGAAAAACTTAAAATTTTACACGAGGATAATCACATCATTGTTGTTGTTAAACCGCGTAATATACCGAGTCAAGCGGATAACACTGGCGACCTAGATTTATTATCTCTAATTAAAAATTATCTTAAGTTAAAGTACGATAAAAAAGGTAATGTGTACACAGGGTTAGTGCATAGGCTTGATAGACCAACTGGTGGCGTTATGGTGTTTGCAAAGACAGATAAAGCTGCGAGTAGGTTATCTGAGCAGCTTAGAGAACACGAGATGCAAAAGAGGTATTTGGCGGTTGTTGCAGGCACTCCCAAAATTAGGGTTGGCAAGTTAATCCATTATCTTATTAAAGATGAAAGGCAAAACATTGTCAAATGTCATAGTGCCAATATTGCTAACTCTAAAAAAGCAGAGCTTGAATATAAAGTGTTAGACAATACTGACGATGGTCTTAGTCTAGTTGATATCAACTTAATTACAGGCAGAAGTCATCAAGCAAGAGTTCAAATGGCGGCAATAGGGCATCAACTTTACGGCGATCACAAATATAATCCAACAGGGAAAACTGTGGGATATGGCAAGCAGCTTGCTCTGTGGTCTTACTCGTTATCATTTACTCATCCAACAAAAGGCAACACCCATGTTTTTAAGGTGTTTCCACCAACTTTAGATGAACCATGGAATTATTTTTCAATCGAGAAACATATCCCAATTGTTCGACCTACTTAACAAAAATATTAAATAAACAACAAATCTTAAGGAGATTTATAAAAAAATGAACATTATTCAATCAGTAGAAAAGCTTATAGCTTATGCACAATCACATCTAATGTTAGATGACTTAGATGTAACATATGTACGCAATTGCATTTTAGATGAACTGGCAGTTAAGGATTTTATAACTGCCTCAGAACTTAGTAATAAAGAATTAGATGCCATCGACAAGCTAGCTAGTATAGATTCTTTAATTGACCCAGTAGTCGATTACGCAGTAGAAAAAAGCATTGTAAAAGTAAAAGACAAAGCTACTTTCGCATACAATATCATACATTTACTTGTTCGCCGTCCATCAGAACTTATAAAAACTTATCAAGAACAAAAGGCAATCAATTCTAAAAGGGCATTAGATTGGTTATCAGACTATGTGCAAAAATGTAATTTTATAGTTTATCCAGTTTTAGCCGACTGTATAGAGGAACTTGCCAAATTAAAACTAAAAGTTCCTAAGACAATTGAATTATCAACTCAGTCTTGCACAATTATAGAAGACCTTTTAGGTTATGCAGATGCTCATCTTTTCCTTGATATGTATGACATACCGTTTATTCGTACAAGACTTATCGCGGAACTGAAAGTAACAGAATTTGATGATCATATGGTAGATTTTGAACTTATCGACGAACTTCATGTCCCCGATAGCGTTATAGAGCCTATTGTTTCACACGCAGTTGTGGCAAAAATTATTCGAATTGGTGATGAGAAAATTTTCGCAGATAAAGTAATGAGTTTGGTTTCAAAAAGACCAAGCGAAATCTATGATACTTTTTCAGCACTTCACAAAAAAAATTCTTCTAAAGCATTTGAGTGGGCATACGATTACGCAATTAAGTCAGATTATGTAAATTACAGTGCGATTTCTAATAATCGCCATTGGGAAGCGAAAAACACTAGAGGCAAGTTAGAGGTTACTATCAATACTGCACGCAAGGAAAAATCTGATGATGAAGTAATTGCAACTGCAAGCGATAAGTCTAGCAAGTATCCTCAATGTGAAATTTGCCAAGAAAATGAGGGTGTGGCTGGCAGAAAAACTCTTCGTGTATTACCAATAACTTTAGGAAAAGATGAATGGTTTTGGCAATTTTCACCGTTTTCATATTTCAATCAACATGGTAGTTTGATAAATTCAGAACATACTCCAATGAAAGTTGATAAAAAAGCAATTGTTAAAATGCTAGAATTTACAGATTTTATTCCGACTTACTTTATGGGATGTAATGCAAGTTTGCCACGAGTAGGTGGTTCAATTTTAGCTCATGACCATTTTCAAGGCGGGCGTTCGTTAATGCCGATGTTCAAAGCGCCTGCACTTAAGACTCTAAAGAGTGCTGAGCACCCTTACATGAAAATTGAAATGATTGATTGGTATTTGCCAGTTTTAAGATTAAGATATACGAATAAAGAGATTTTAGCGAACTATGCTGATATTGTTAGGATTGCATGGGAGAAATATTCTAATGCAGGATTAGAACTAATTGCAAAAACGGGTAATGAACAACATAATTGTATAGCAGTTGCGGCAAGAAAAATGCAAGATGGTTTTTACTGTGTCGATTTAATTTTCAGAAACAATGCAACAAATAAAAACTTCCCAGAAGGTATTTTTGCAGCAAGGGGCGAAAATAGAGCTATTAAATCAGAGGCTGTGGGTATTATTGAGTCGTTAGGTCATTTTATATTGCCTGCTAGATTAGAGCAAGAACTTAGAATGGTAGAAAAATACCTAACTAAAGAAGCTAGATATTCAAGTGCAAGATTCAACGAAGATAACAAAATTTTTATTCCAATGATAGAAAGATTGTTAGAAGATGCTGGTAGCGGTAGAATGCCAGCATTTGAGGCTGCTCTTAATGTAAAGCAAGAAGTTAATCGTATCTGCGAAAAAATTCTTGAAGATTGTGCTGTGTTTAAGCCAACTGACGAGGGAAGAGAGCAGTTTACAGCATTCTTAAAAACAGCGGGAATAGAAATAGTATTATAAAAATATACTAATCAAAAATACAACTGCAACTCCAGGTACACCTAGGAATCCTACTATCAACGCATTAAAAGGATTTAAGGGTAGTGCTGCAATCTTAAATAGATTAAACAAAAGTAATATGACTATTCCGCCTAGCGAATTGACGCCAAGGCGGAGCAGTCCTTTTGTTTTTAATCTAAATACAAAAGCTAGTCCGACAAGCAATGCAACTCCAATTATTGCAGGTAATATAAATCCAGTAAATACTTCCACGCTTTTAATATATTCAATAAATTAATTTTTCTGAACTGCAAATAAAAGCGAATTATGGCTAATATTAAATGATACTTAAAGGCGATATAGTTTCAATTTTATTCCGAAATGACGAAAACGGCTATACAATTATAAAAATTGATTGTAAAGGCGAAATTGTGTCATGTGTTGGTACTTTTCCGCCAGTTTCAGATGGTGAATCAGTCGAGGTAACGGGCAGTTTTACAATTCACCCACGATTTGGGAAACAATTTAAGGTTGAAAATGTACAGGCGTTTGAGCCCGAATCTCTAAAAGGCATAGAAAGATTTTTATCAAGCAAAGTGTTAAAAGGTATAGGGCCAGCGACAGCAAAAAATATAGTCGATGCATTCAAAAAAGACACATTAAAAATTTTAGAATTTAAACCATATTTGCTTGCTAATGTAAAAAACATTAGCAAAAATAAGGCAAAGTTAATTGGTGAGCAGTATCAAACAATTAAAGTAATGCGTGAAACAGTAATGTTTCTGCAAAACTTAGGGATAGGGCTAAATCTTGCTTTTAAGATTTATAAAGTGTATGGAACAGACACAAGGGCAGTTATTAAGACTAATCCATATCTTTTAATTGAGGATGTAGACAGAGTAGGCTTTTTGACAGCTGATAAGATTGCTAGAGAATCAGGAATTAAGGCTGATTCTAATTTTAGAGTTAGGGCTGGGATTTTATTTACTCTAAAAGAGGCAGCTACAAAAAACGGTAACACATATTTGCCGTTTGAAGAACTATTAGAGTTATCTGTAAAGTTGTTAAATGCGGAAGTTGAACTTGTTAAAAATAATGTAGAAAGTCTACTCTACGATCAAAAGATTAAAAAGATTTCAGAAAACGGTAATGAGGGCATAATGTTAACCGCTCTTTATAGAGTGGAAAAAACAGCAGCTACAAAATTATCTATGATGGTAAATACTGCAAATGCTATAGACATTGATGCAAGTTCCTTAGTAGACGAATTTGAAAAAAAAGAAAAGTTAGAACTTCATTCGTCTCAACGAGAGGCTGTTTTGTCGAGTGTTAGGGCCGGTGTTAGTGTTATTACTGGCGGTCCAGGTACTGGCAAAACTACAATAATTAAGTGTATAATGTATATCTTTAATGCTTGGCGACGAAAAACCATGCTTATGGCACCTACGGGCAGAGCAGCAAAAAGATTGTCGGATCAAACCAAAGAGCCAGCTAGTACAATTCATAGGGCACTGATGCAAGAATGCACGGGCGAGCCATTTTTAGCAAATGCAATTATTATTGACGAGGTTAGTATGGTTGATGTGTTTTTGCTAGGTTCGCTTCTAGATAAAATAAAAAACGAAACACAGCTTGTATTGGTTGGCGACAAAGACCAGTTGCCAAGCGTTGGCGCTGGCAATGTTTTAGCTGATATTTTATCTAGCAACATGGTGCCAGTAAGTTATCTATCTCATGTGTATCGTCAAGAAGAACAAAGCTTGATTGTTACTAATGCCCATGCGATAAACAATGGTTTAATGCCAAATTTAGAATCTAAAGACAGGGATTTCTTTTTTGTAGAGGCTCTTAATTCGTTAGCTGTAGCAGAACAAACTATTTCATTAATTTCAAAAAGATTGCCACAGTATTTACAATGCGAGCCTAGTAAAATACAAATCTTGTGTCCTATGAAGGCAACCGAGGCTGGTACCATTAGACTTAACGAAAAATTAGCTGACATAATTAATAAATCTAGCGATAAAAAAGAGGCATTTTCTGAAGGACAACGATTTAGAGTAGGCGATAAAGTGATGCATATTGCTAATAATTACGAGCTAACTTGGCAACGGTCAAACGGTAAATTTGTCGAAAATGGTAAAGGCGTTTTTAATGGTGATGCAGGTCAAATTACAAATATAAATTTGGGTTCAAACGAACTAACGGTGTTATTTGAGGACGGCAGAGAAGCCACTTATACTCCTGATGTAAAAAGTCAATTAGTATTAAGTTATGCCATAACAATCCATAAATCTCAAGGTAGCGAATTTGATGCTTGCATAATCCCGCTAGTGTCAGGCAGTTATACAATTTTGACACGCAACTTACTATATACTGCAATTACAAGAGCTAAAAAATTGGTTGTAATTGTGGGGGATAGAGCATTGATAAAAAAAATCATAAACAATAACTATATTCAAAAACGCTATAGTTTTCTTAAATCTTTTATGATTGAAACAAATAATAAAACTACACTTTTATATAACAAATAACAAATTTGTATAAATTTCTATACAAAAAAAGCCTTTAAAAGAATGTTATTTTATGTGCAGCATTGTATGCGTTTCGCCTTTCATGGTCGCTTAAAATTTTATACGCTTCCTTTAAGTCTTCAAGCATAGCTTCGGCTTTTAAGTCGCCATTATCTAATTTTTTTTGAAGTTTTTTTTGTTGCTTATAATAAAAAGTAAAGAGTTTTGGTAAATCTTTTGATGATTCTAACCCTAAAGTTTCATAATATGTTCCTTCTAATCGTTTTTTATAAACACTACTTTTTATAATTTTTGACTTTGTAGTTTCTATGGTCGCCTCATCTAAATTTTCAGTACTGGCAATAACACTTTTGTCGTATCTTTCAAACTCTTCTTGCAACAGTTTTATGGCAGCAATAAGGGAAGTATTTTGTTTGTTAAGTTCTGCAACAGTGTTTTTTTCGTCGTTTATTTTAGCTTGTGCGTTTGCAAGTTTCATTTTCATTTCAGATCGATTTTCATTGGCTTCCTTAATAAATTCTTCCATTTGCAAAATTTGCTTTCCAATGCTAGTACCTTGCGTTTGTGCTTTGATTGCAGCACAATAACCCTGCTGATAGCCTTGTTTGTAGGCTAAATTGATAGCATTTTCCTTTACTGCTTTTTTTTCGTAATATTCTTTTTGACTAGCGTTTTGATTGTTGGCATTTTTATTAGCATCTCTTTTGGCTTCTGCCATATTGCTATTATAGCGAAATCTTTCCAAACGATTTCCGAGTACAGAATATGCCTCATTTGCATCAGCTAATGAGGCAGAGGTGGTAGCATCGTTTTTATTAACATCAGGATGAAATTTTTTTGCAGCAGCTCTATAGGCATTTTTTATTTCATCATCGTTAGCATTTTGAGAAATTCCTAAAATTGCATAATAATCTTTCATATGTGATTATTATATCATATATAAGCATAGTATAGCAATATTTTTTTGTCAAATATATTTTTTGTACAGAGATGTAAAATTGCAAAGTTAATTTATGAAGATTATATTTGAGCAAATAATTGGCAACAATTATATATAATTATGTTGTTTATTTTTTCTTATATAATTTTTGCATTTATATTGGTTGCCATATTTGTGCTATTAGCTAGACTTTTTTTTGTACCTCAAGAGCCTTCTTTTTCAATGGGAAAAGAAATTGAAGGTTTAGATATAAAAGAAAGCATTGCAGTTCTAGCAAATAAAGAATTCGCGAAAAAAGGGCGAGGACTTGGCTTTAAAGGCATAGCCACTTTTTGCAAAAAAGCATTTAGAGCTATAGAAAAGCGAGTAGAAAATGGCGAAACGATAGAAGGATTTGAAAATTGGATATACGATAATTATTATAAAGTTGTTGAAAAAATTACAGAAATTAGGAAAATTAATTCCAATTTTAGAAAAATTCCACACATAGATAGACTGCCGAGGCTATATTTGCTGCTTTCAAATATAATAAAAGTAAACGATGGTGAATGTAATTACATGACTATAAAGAAAATGGTCGATGTGTTTAATGAGATATCGCCATTAAATTATACGGAAATTTTGCAGATAAAATCAATGTTAACTTTTATACTCTTAGAGGTAATAGCTATATATTCAAATAAATGTGTGAGATACAACAGTGATCTATTTTCAAGTTATTATGATGCGAATAAAGAGAAAGTTGACCTAAGTTTATTTTTCAATGTTTTTTATCTTTCAAATCTATATGAATTTTCTAGTGATGTTCATAAACGAAAAATATTAAAACTGTGCCTAACTAATGATTTAGACATTGGTATTATAAAAGATAACGCTATTAAAAAACTGGGTTCTTACGAACAAATTTTGTCGACCTCTTTTAAGTCGTTACACAATTTGGAAAAGGAATTTGCTAGCGAAAAGATATTGGGATTTTCAAAAGTTCACGAATTTTTGGCAGGCGATCAGGGGATATTATATAACCAAGTAACCGAGGACACAAAGTACTCCTATCTTTGTAATATATATAAATCTAGTAGAAGGCATGTTGTAACAGAATTAAAGTTCGCTGAAACAGCAACAGAATTTAGCAAAAAAACAAACCAAGATATAGCACATTATATATTGCCAGAAGCTAAACCTGTCAGTCACATGAGATTTTTTATTTTTATGCATTTTTTAGTTGCATTAGGTTTGGCGGCAACTATAGGTTTTTTTGCAAATAGTTTTAGAATAGTGGTGGGATCGTTTAGTTTTCCGATTTTATTTGTGGCAGTTTCAACTGTAATAAATAAAATTGCTTCAAAAATATTTAAGACACCGCATCTACCAATAATAGAAATTGACGAAAATGATGTTCAAAACAATACAATAATTGTTGTTCCACGATTAGTATATTCTAACGAAGAAATTGAGAATGCTTTTATTAACCTAGAGACAATTATCGCAGCAAACCCAAGTCGCATATTTTCTTATGCGTTGCTTTTTGATTTTAAGAATGCGGACGAAAAAACAGTGGATAAAGATTTGGAATTATTAGAATGTTGCAAATCATTAAAAGAAAAATCAATATTTTCAGATAGAATTGTTTGTTTAGTGAGAGATAGGGTAAAGTTAGCTAATTCAAAACAATTTGGTGGATACGAGAAAAAGAGGGGCGCACTAATTGATTTTAATAGCGCAATGCTAAGTAATGATTTTTCTAAGTTTACTTTGGCGTTAGGTGATATTAAAAAATGTTCTTTTGTTATAACTTTGGATTGTGATACTTTACTAAATAGTGCAATAGATTTAATAAAAGCGTTGCAACACCCATTTAATAGCAATGTTAATGTGATGTCAATTCAAACGCGTACGCAAATCAATTCAGAGAGAATGTCGCCATTTAGTAGGCTTTTTTGTGGAAGTAGAGGATTGTCTAGATATGATACGACAAATAATTCTGTTTCAAACTCATTGTGGCATAGAGGTAATTTTACAGGAAAAGGTGCATATAGGTTAAAAAAGTTTAGCGAATTAACTGAAAATAGATTCCTAGATAATCGAGTTTTATGCCATGACTTTATTGAGGGAGCATTTGCAAATTGCAGGGATTCTAATGTTTGTGCAGTAGATTCTTTTCCGCAAAATTTTAGTGAATTTATATTGCGAGAGCAACGATGGCAACGGGGCGATACACAGTTGTTGCCATTTTTATGTAATAAAACAAAAAATAAACAAGGAGAAAAAATTAAAAATTCAATATCGCCGCTATGTAAATTTCTAATTATGTCTAACATAATTAGACCTCTTGTGCCAATTTTTACGCTTGGTTTACTAATAATAGGATTTTTTTCTTATATGCCATGGCTAGCTTGGGGGATAGCGCTTTTGCCATATGCGCTTGCGTTGTTGCTAAGTTTAGGTTCGTCACTCTATAGGCGTAACTTAATTTTTTTTGTAGAACTTGCAAGGCAGTTTTTTATCTTTGTTGCACTGCCAACAATTGTACTAATTGCACTAACAGCATTTTTAGTAACGATTTTTAGATTAATGTCAAAAAGAAAGCTGCTAGAATGGAAGACTTTCTCCCATCAAAAAGCAAGAGTGATTTTTTATCCCAGTGCAATATTTGCAATTATGTTGATAGTAGGGACATACTTTTTTAGTCTATCAATTCTAGGATATGTACTTGCGGGCTTGTTTGTATTTGGAATATTCTTGGAGATATTATTAAGTGGTAAAAGTAATAAAAAATCCAAAATGAATGAAGGATTGCGTGAGATTATTAATGATGAATTTAATAGAATTTACAGTTTTTTTGAAAGTAATTTTAGACCAGAATATAATTATTTGCCATTTGATAATATCCAGTTTGAGCCGACTAAAAGGATAGCAGAACGCACTTCGCCCACCAACATTGGCTTTGCGTTGATTGCTGTTGCTTGTGCGTTTGAGGCAAAAATTATTTCGCATGAGGAATTGCATGACAGGATTTCAAAAATTGTAACTTCAATAGAAAAGTTAGAAAAATTCGAAGGTAATTTATATAATTGGTATGACATAAAATCGTTGCAAGTGCTAAGTCCAAAATTTATTTCAAGTGTGGATTCAGGCAATTTGCTTATTTCGCTTGTGTTGATTAGTCAGATTGTGTCGGATTATGATTTGTTAAATAGAATCAATAGCTTAATTAACAACACTAAAATAGAAAAATTATTTGATAAAAGGCGCAAACTATTTTCTATTGGTTATATGGCGGATAGGTTGGAATTTGATAATGCAAACTATGATTTGATAGCAAGTGAGGCTATGGCGACACATGCTCTAGCTGTGGGTTTAGGGAAAGTTCCTCATAAATCATTTTATAATTTGTCAACTCAAAGCTTAAAAAGTGGTAGTGGCTCACCTTACGCATCATGGACGGGTGGAATGTTTGAATATTTGATGCCGACGCTATTTTTTGACTATCCAAAATGTAGCATGCTTTATAAAAAAACAAAAGATGCAATAAGGGCACATATTAGGTACGCAAAAAAACAAAAATTATCGGCATGGGGGATATCAGAAAGTCAGTATTTTAGACAAGACGGTGATGGTAATTATCAATACAAGGCGTTTGGCGTTCCTCAGATTTCGTTATCAAATGCTGAGTGTGCTGAGGTTGTAGCTCCGTACGCTAGCCTAATGTGTGTGCCGTTTGGTTTGGATAATGTTTTGAAAAAAAATCTTATGAGATTAAAAGATGAGGGCCTGAGAGGCAAACTTGGTTTTTATGAGGCTAAGGACTACAAAGAAAATAAAGTATTAAAAACCTATATGTCGCATCATATGGGGATGGCTTTGTGTGCAATTTGTAACACACTTTTTGATAATGCAATAATTAAAAGGATGTATAAAAGTCCATATATTAGGGCCAGCAGCCTTGTTATGTTAGACAAAAACAAGCAAAAAGCTCGAAAGAAAAGAAAAATTTGTCTACCTGCTAAAATTGTTGCAACTCCAAAGGTGAGAGTTTTTAGCGACAAAAAAACTATTCCAAATATCAACTTAATTAGTAATGATGGTTATGGTGTTGTGTTTGATGATTGGGGTGGAGGATACGCTATTAAAAATGGCGAACTTGTTTATAGAGAGGCATCCAAAGAGCTTGTGGTTAGGATTGACGGTAAATGTTTTAGTTTAATAAATGGAAAATTTATCGCAACACATTACTCAAATGAGTTTGAAAAAGAGTTTTGCGGACTGAAGGCTGCAGTAAAAGCTAGGCTGCTGGCAAACGGCATTGGTGAGATAAAAGAAATAACCATTTACAATATTAGTGATATCGATAAGAAGATTGAGTTTGTGTCAAAAATAGACCCAGTTTTAAGAGAAGGAGTTGCGGATAAAGCACACAGAGCATATTCGGACTTGTTTTTGCAGTCAGAACATATTAAAGAAAGCAATGTACTCGTTATGTATAGAAAGACAGCAAAAAAACCTATCTATATCACGCATTTTATGCAAGAAGCTTCTAATTATGTCTGCAATACTTCGAGAGCAGCATATTATGGGCGAACAAAAGAAGAGTTGGTGATAGAAAAATATCCACTTGAGCCATGCATTAGTCTGCATAGTAATGTAATTATTGCGGCAAAGAATAAGAAAGTTTTTTATGTGTATACCGTTGTTGATTATGATAAAGGCAAGTTGATAGAGCAAGTGAATGTTTTGCAAAAATTAAATGTGGCAAATGATGTGTCTATAAGAGAAAGTGCGGTGATGAAAAAAGAATATCCTGCTGGTTTTGCTATGGAACTAGCAAGAAAGTTAATTTACGCACCTTATATTGAAAATGCAAACTGCGATGATAATTTATTGAGCGATATAAAAGAGTCTTGGGTAAAACCGACTGTGTGTTTGGAATTAAAAGGATTAAGCGGCATTAAAAGGTTGAAAAATAAACTATTTGAGATTTGTAAATTATATAAGTTTGGCCTAACATTTGACTTATGTATTATTTATGATGAGCCCAAAAGCTATTTTCAAAAATCGCTAGAGATATTGAATGATGCACTTAGCGAGTTGTCTTTTGTTAAGCGTTTGGGTGCAGGCTGCGAGGTTAGGCTGATTAACGAGTGGCAAGAACCGCTAAAGGCAAAAATAATAAGACAACGAAATTTACTGGAGTTTGGTGCTGTGGCTAAATCATACAAAAATTTTACCGAGTCTACATTATTTAGTGGCCATAATTTCGATACTGATGAGAAGGTCGCGGTGCCTCATTCTTTAGGAGGATTTACGGCAAGTGGTGGCTATATATCCGAGATAACCCGTTGTACGCCTAGACCGTGGTGCAATATTTTGGCTAATAAACATATGGGTACGATTGTATCTGAAAGCGGTGGTGGTTTTTCCTTTTACGATAGTTCGTACTATAAAAAAATATCGCACTGGTCGAATGATGCGATTTTAGATAAACCAAGCGAATATGTAACTATTAGTGATGGCGTGGACTCATGGCGATTAACTAGAGAACAGTCGGCGGTAAATGCCGGTGCCAAGTACTTTTTTAATCATGAGCTAGGTTATACTGAGTTGAGTTGTTTTCATAACAATATAAAAACGACGCAAAAAATATATTTGTCGGATAGAGACGCAATAAAATTTGTTGATATTGAGATAACTAATAAATCGACTATTGTTAAAAAAATTACTCTTGAGTTTTGTGTTGATGCAGTTCTGGGTGATTTCAAGAAAAATTCAGCATATTCAATTTGTGTATCGAAAAACGGCAACAATTCAGTAAAGGTAACAAACTTTCAAAACGGAATGACATTTTTCATGGTTTCTGACAGGCAAATTGCCTATTATGCCAGAAAAGGTTCGGTAATTTTATCAAAATCAGAGCCAATTACTGTTTTGTCTAATCAAACTGTTAGGGTTATTTTTTCCATAGGGTCAACCGCAAAAGTAGACTTTGAAAAGTGTAGTGAGATTTTAGGTGATGCAAAAAAACAAAATTATAATTTGTCTTGCATAGGTCTGGAGGGATACTCTCAAACAGCATTGCTTGCAAAATGGTTACCGTATCAAGTGTTAAATTCAAGATTTTTTGCAAAGGCTGGCTTTTATCAAGCAGGTGGTGCGATAGGCTTCAGGGATCAGCTGCAAGATTGTTTGACTTTACTTTATGTGAATCCGTCGCTGGTAAAACAACATATATTAGATTGTGCTGCAAGACAGTTTGAGAAAGGTGATGTTTTGCATTGGTGGCACCCGTTTGCCAAGGGTGTGCGAACTCGCATGACTGACGACAGGTTGTTTTTGCCTATTGTAACTTTTGCATATGTAGATTTTACGGGTGATGTTGATATCTTAAAGAGGAGAATTCCATATTTATTGTCTCAAAAAATTCCCGAGAATCATAGTGATTTATATTTTGACTTTAAGGCGGGGGATGTTGTGGGTACACTTTTAGAACATTGCGAAAAAGCAATTGAGGTATCTTTTGATTTTGCGGCTAGCGGTTTGTGTAAAATTGGTACAGGTGATTGGAATGATGCTATGGATAAGTTGGGTGCTGAGGGAAAAGGAGCTAGTATGTTCACAACCATGCTGTTATGTCACACAATTCAGCTGATTATTCCACACATAATAAGTAAAACAACAAAAAATCTTTACCTAAAAGTCTTTGATAAGTTAAAAAAAGTAGTAAATTGGCACTATAGAGATGGTCGGTTTATTAGAGCTATTACTGATGAGGGCGAAATTATTGGCGGTGTGGGTGCTAGTGAGTGTAGTCTTGATATGCTTGTTCAGTCATGGGCATCGTTGTCGGGTACGGGCGACATTGAAAAAACGAAGTCTGCATTAAGGTTGGTTTATGATGTTTTAATAGATAAAGAAAAAGGTGTTGCAAAATTATTGGCGCCACCATTTGAGAACAAAAAATATATAGGTTACATTGCGGATTATCCTCCGGGTGTTAGGGAAAATGGTGGACAGTATTCTCATGCAGCTGCATGGTTTGTTTTGGCGCTCATAAAGGAAGGTATGGTTGTCGAGGCATGGGAAGTTTTCAATATGATGAATCCTATAAATTTGACTGATACCATTGATAAACAAATGCGCTATAAAAATGAACCGTATGTTTTAAGCGCAGATGTTTACACGACAGGGCAAGGTGGGTGGAGTTGGTACACAGGTGCTGCCAGCTGGTATTACAAATGTCTAGTAGAAGGTTTTATGGGAATTAAAATTAAGGGTAGCAAAATATGGGTTGAGCCAAATTTGCCGTTTGATGCAGAAAGTATGAAGTTTACTTTAAGGCACAATGAAAATGTCTTTAGTTTTTTTATAGATAATTCAAATAAAAAAGGCGAATGGAAATATAAAATTGATAAAGTATTTTTTACAGGCAATGGCTTAGAGCTTGGAAAGAGTTTGGTAGGTAAAAATATTAGTATTGTCAGGCATGGTTGACACCAATAGAGTGATTCAAGAGTAAATGGCATACTTAATAGTTGTTTGTTTAGCTTGCTTTTTGTTTTGCTTTGCGTGTGCTTATAGGCTGAAAAAAATAGTTGCGGCTATATTTTAGTACAAAATAAAAAATAGATGTTTGCAGGCTTTGTGATGGGTTTGCTTTAATGCAGTTGAGTGTATATTTCAAGCATGTTAAATCGGCAGTTTTTATTTTGCAAAAATCGACAAAATAAAAGATTTTTTATTTGTTTGACTATTTATTTGTAAGGTGATAATATATAAGTATGGTTAAACCAATTTTTTCTAAATCTAAATTTATTGTAAGCATCATTTTAGCAATTTTAATGACTCTTACATTTACTATTTTTGCTGTTGGCTGTAGAGAAGAAGGAGGCGGAGATTGTTGTTGTGATGAGCCTATTGTAACTCCGACACCGTGTGATGAGCTTGAAGATTTTGCACAATTTGCTTCATTTAAGATAAACATGCCAGGTGTTGTTCCGCCGCAAAACATCAACCAATCGTTTTTGCCGCTAGATCGTTATGATTGGCAAAATGCTACTTTTACTATGGTTTGTAACACTTATGACGAGCATTCTTTTGATTCTATTGCGGGCAGAATAAGAGGCAGAGGTAATTCAACCTGGAATGTTGGTACAAGAGTAAATCAGCCACATATGCAAAAGTGGCCATTTAGAATTAGGTTTAATACTCCTCAATCTATGTTAGGCAGTACTAGTGTCTCAACAGATTGGTCTTTTATTGCAAATCTTTCTGACTATTCGCAAATGCGAAATGAAGCAAAGGCATTTTTAGGTAGAAGGCTTAGTGGTATGGATTGGCAAACTAGAAGCAGATTTGTGCATGTTTATTTTAACGGGCAATATCGAGGTGTTTATTGGATGGCAGAGCAATTGCAGGCAAACACTAATGCATGGGGTGGGCGTCCTCAAGATGCAGTTAGCGGTAGAGTTGATGTTGTGTATCATCCTGACCCTGCTATTAGTGAATATTTTATAGAGCTTGACTTAAGAGTAAATCAGCCACCGGCTAATCAGCCAGATTTAGTGCTTGTTGAAGGGGTTGACTATATAAGAGCAGCGGGGCGTCTTTATGACATGCGTTTTCCTGATGACACTAGAGAAAGGTATAGGGTTTATTCTAGAGTGGTAGGAGAATATGACATTTGTGATGAAACGGACGAAAAAACACCTCGTTATTCCTTTGTTTATAATGCTCGTCGTCGTTACCGCACAACTGGGCATTTCGATTATGCTAGAGATTTTTTAACAAGAGTTGATAGTGCTATTGTGTCAAGAAATTGGAGTAGAATTACTGACTTAATTGATGTTAGTTCTTTTGTAGATTTTTATCTTGTGCAGGAACTATTTAAGGAAATTGATGTTGGCGGTCTCAGCATTCATATGACTATCAGAAATACTCCACGAGGTAGACGCATTTTCAAAGGTCCACTTTGGGACTTTGATTTGTCTGCTGGAAATGCTGACCCTGGAGACAATTGGAGTGCAACTCCAAGATGGAATGCAAATGGTGGGCACGGTACAACGGGCATATGGGCAGCATATATGAATCGTTGGTTTAGAGAACTTATGAGAGTCCCGCAATTTTTCAATCTAGCAAGAGAGAGGTTTTTAGAAATTGCACCTAACCAAGTTTCTTCAATGCAAAATCATGTATTGAGACTTGCTAGAGTATATCAAGACGATTTCGACAGAAATTTTGAAAGATGGAATTTGCAGTTGGGGCGCAGGACATGGGTGCAGCCTCCTGATATTGTGGCTTTAGATTCCTTTATGGATAATGTTAGACATTTAGTTGCATGGTTCTGTGCTAGAGTTGCGCATCTAACTCATTTCTTCACATATGGTCAAGCGGGTACTATTACGGGACCATGGATTACAAGATTGCCACTTAATCCTGATGGTTGTTGCGGTTTTAGACATTTGCTATCAAGAGAAATAAATAATATAGTTTAACAAAGCAACAAGAAACACAAATAGTATTTTTTTGAAAATTTTTTTGAAAAAAAGTTTTCAAACTTTCAAAAAACTTTAAGTATTATATGTTTGTTATATATTCCAAAGTTTTCCTCGCTAACAAAAAGCTGTCAATAAAATTGACAGCTTTTTGTTAGTTAGCGTATGGGTTTCTAATAATCTTTAAGTCCTAGAAGATAATCAGTAGAAACATCAAAAAGTTTGCAAATATGAACCAACTCTGAATAAGATAATTCAAAGACACCATTTTCAAATCTACTATATTGCTGTTGTGTCATTTGCAGTGTTTTTGCAACCTCAACTTGCGTCATGTTTTTATAAGTTCTACTTTCTTTAATTCGTTTACCAACTTCTTTTTTTATATTTATGGTGTCATTTTTTATCATAATTAAATTATATATTTTACATCATAAAATGTGTTGACTTACATCACAAAGTGATGTATAATATATATTATGGATTTAGCAACACAAATATTAACTAACATAATTGAAAATCACAAAAAGACAAAAATAACTATAAGTATCTCTAAAGATGAAATTAAGAAGCTATATTTTGACATTTGTTACAAAGCTCTTTCGGAAATTCATTCTTTAATTAAAGACGAAACACTTTCTGATTTTATTTGCATGGAGAAAATCGTTCAAATTTTTGAGCGATTAGGTAGCGATGGTGGCTTTCGGCATGATATAGGTTAATTCTTTCATCGTCTTTTCAAAAACGCCTTTCTTAAAACTCTTGTTTTTTCGTGTCAAGCGAAAAACAGGGGTTTTTCTAAAATAAAAATATTTTTATTTTTTGTTTTGTTATTGACTTGTGTATTCTATTAGTGTTATCATAGATAGACACCAATTTACTATATGTAGTGTTTTAGTGGCAATGTTTGCTATTTTTGATACTATATGTAGTTTTTTATGTGTTTTTGTTGTAAACATTCGAAAAACAACAATAGTTAAAGAGAGGAGAAACAAATCAATGAAAAATATAATTAAAAGAGACGGGCGTAGTGTAAAGTTTGATGAAGTTAAAATTTTGCACGCAATAGATAAGTCGCTTAAGGCGGCGAGAATTGCTGATGAGAATTTAGCAAAAAAACTAACAAAAGAAGTTGTTGGTAGTTTTAATATTGATGCAACTCCGAGTGTTGAAGAAATTCAAGATATGGTAGAAACCGTTTTAATGAAAAATGGATTATTTTTTACTGCAAAAAAATTCACTCTTTATAGAGCAGAAAGGACAAGAGTTAGAGAAAGCAAAACTCGTCTTATGAGAACTTTAGGCGACTTGACTTTTAAGGAAGCACACGAAACTGATGTTAAAAGAGAAAATGCAAATATAGACGGCGATACTGCTATGGGTACTATGCTAAAGTATGGCTCTGAGAGTGCCAAGCAGTTTTATGAAATGTGCGTGCTTAACCCAAAGCATAGTCAAATGCACGAGATGGGCGATTTCCATATTCATGACCTTGACTTTTTAACTCTTACTACAACCTGTTGCCAAATTGATTTAGATAGACTTTTTACAAATGGTTTTTCGACAGGACATGGTTTTTTGAGAGAGCCTAACCATATTGCTAGTTATTCAAGTCTAGCTTGTATTGCAATTCAGTCTAATCAAAATGATCAGCATGGTGGGCAGAGTGTTCCAACATTTGACTATGATTTAGCAAAAGGTGTTGCTAAGACTTTTTCTAGACTATACAGAGAGAATATGGGCAAGGCGCTTGAGTTGCTTGGTGGCTACCCTAATGGTGTTCAACTAGCTGTAGATGCATTTTATAGGATAACTACAGAGCTTTCTATTGTTCCGAATTTTGACGACAATACAGGCTACAGAGCAAAAGAAAAGTTACATCTAGTTAAAAGAGGTGTTAGTCAAACAGCGGTTGAGGCTGCTCAAACTTTTGCGCTTAAGACGGCAAGGGTTGAAGTTGATAAGTCTACATATCAAGCAATGGAGGCACTTATACATAATCTTAATACTATGCACTCTAGGGCTGGAGCGCAAATTCCGTTTTCGAGTATTAACTATGGTACTGATACATCGTCTGAAGCTAGAATTCTAATCAAAAATTTATTAAAAGCAACTGAGGCAGGTTTGGGTAGCGGCGAGACGGCGATTTTTCCTATACAAATTTTTAAGGTTAAAGAAGGTGTTAATTTTAATCCTGGTGATCCAAACTACGATTTATTTAAGTTAGCTTGTGAATGTAGTGCTAAAAGGTTATTTCCAAATTTTGCTTTTCTTGATGCACCGTTTAATTTGCAATATTATAAACCAGGGCGTAAAGAAACTGAAATTGCGTACATGGGGTGCCGTACAAGAGTTATTGGTAATTCATTTGATGCTAATAGCGAAATTGTAACAGGTAGAGGTAACTTATCTTTTACTTCGGTTAATTTGCCACGACTTGCAATTAAGTCAAAGGGTAGTATAGAAATTTTTTATGAACAACTTGATAGAGTGGTAGAAGCGGCTATAGAGCAACTTCTTGAAAGGTTTGACATTCAAGCCAGAAAAAAAGTAAAGAATTATCCGTTTTTAATGGGACAAGGTGTTTGGCACGGTTCTGAAAAATTAAGCTACGAGGACGAAGTTAGAAGCGTGTTAAAGCAAGGTACTCTAACTATTGGTTTTATTGGTTTAGCGGAATGTCTAAAAAGTCTTATTGGCGCACACCATGGAGAAAGCCCAGAGGCGCAAGCACTCGGGTTAGAGATTATAGGACACATGCGCCAGTTGTCTGACGAGGCTAGCGATAAGCACAAAATGAATTTTTCGTTAATTGCAACCCCAGCAGAAGGTCTTAGTGGTAGATTTGTAAGAATGGATCGTAAAAAATATGGTACCATTGCGGGCGTAACTGACAGAGATTATTATACAAATTCTTTCCATGTTCCTGTTCATTATAAGACGCTTGCTAGCGATAAAATAAAAATTGAAGCACCATATCATGCACTTACGAATGGTGGTCATATTTCTTATGTCGAGCTTGATGGTGATACGGCAAACAACTTAGAGGCGTTTATGCGTATCATTAAGTTTATGAAAGAATGTAACATCGGTTATGGTTCTATAAACCATCCAGTAGATAGAGACCCAGTTTGTGGCTATACAGGCATAATTGGCGATAGTTGTCCAAAATGTGGTAGAAGTCCAGAGATGACTGCTGGTGGTAGCGGTGGCTTTGAGAGAATCAGGCGAATCACAGGTTATCTTGTCGGTACATTAGATAGGTTCAATAATGGTAAAGCTAGCGAAGAAAGAGACAGGGTTAAGCATGGTTTGTAAATCAAATTTACTTAACTGGCTTATGGCTCTAAAGAGAAAATTCAAATGGATACAATACAAGAGTTAAAGGAAACATACTTAAGAATAGCGGGCTTTATTCCAGAATCAATTGTTGATGGTGAGGGGATAAGGGCAAGTATTTACACGCAAGGCTGTCCTCATAAATGTGAGGGCTGCCATAATCCGCATACCCATGAGCCACTTGCTGGTGAAAGGGTAACACTTTTTAGTTTGGTAGAAAAAATTGAAAAAAACCCGCTATTGAGTGGAGTTACTTTTTCTGGCGGTGAACCTTTTTTGCAAGCACATAAATTAGTGCCGTTAGCTAAATATCTAAAAGGTAAAGGCTTAAATATTTGGTGCTATAGTGGTTATACTTTAGAGGAAATAAAAGCACTAGGTCATGTGGAGCCATGCGTTTGTGAATTGCTTAATTTGGTAGATGTGCTAGTTGATGGTCCTTTTGACATAGACTTAAAAAATGAAACTCTAGCTTTTAGGGGTTCAAGCAATCAACGAATTATTGATATGAATGAAACTCTAAAAAAGAAAAATAAAGATAGAGAAGTAGTTCTTAAAAAAATTAAGGAGAAATCTTGAAAATAACTTGGGTATAAGATTTTTTAAATGATTATTTTAAATGAATTTTTGTACGAAGTGTTTTCGGATGGTTACAAAATATGAAAAAACTAATAGAAAAATATTGGGAAGATATGATTATAGGCATAACGACTCAAGACAAAACAAAAATCACACAACACTTTGCGCCTAAGGCTACTTATAAGTGCCGTATTGCAAGTGATATGATGGATATAGTGGTAGATGATATGGCTACAAGTTGTTTGGGCTACAAGGATTTTTTGGATTGCAGCAAATATACCATAGATCGTATAGACAAACTTGCTGATGGTAGTTGGCATTCTGTGATAACATCATCGGTGAATAAAAAACCATACTTTACTGCATCGTACTTTAAGTTTAAGGGTGACAAGATAATCAAGCTAGTAGAGTATTATGGTGACTTTGAATAATTTGGGATTAAAAATTTTTGCAAAAGATTTATCCCAAAACCCCTTTTCAAGACTCTTAAGTTTTGGTTAAATGGATTCTGATAATATGAAAAATTTTTAAGAAAAGCATTAAATGTTTTTTGCGGTATGCTTTTTGAGTCTAGTCAACATCTATAAATATTGTTTTTTGATTAGTATAGATTACTTTGCCTAAAGGTGCGCCTCGGGGTCTTAAGACAAATTTTAGATAAGTGTAGTCTATAGGGATACTTGTCGAATTTTTTGCTTTTGAATAGTGGGCATTTATTTTGGCGGCCTCCCTTATAAGTTTGTCGGGCAGCGCTGTTTTTTTTGGGTTTAGCACTACTGTGTGAGCACCTCTAAATTCTTGAGGATGAAACCACATGTCGTTTGGGCTACAGTATCTTATAAGTCCATCGTTTTGTAGATTGTTTTTGCCTGTTAAAATGGTATAGCCTAAAAAATCTTGCCTTGACACATTTGCTAGCCGTTCTTCTTTTTCGGTCTTGATTTTGCTTTTTGATTTCTTTGCTTTTATTTTTTCGGATTTGACAAATCCGCCAGCGACCAATTCTTCAAAAATTTCATCTAAGTCGTTTTTGGTTTCTGCGATGTTTACACAATCTAGTATACTTTTTAGGTAGTCAACTTCTTTTTGTGTATCAGCTATTTGTGGTTCGATAGCAACAAGCGTTTTTTTCTTTTTTTGATACGCCTTAAAATACTTCTCTGCCATTTTTTTTGCAGACATTCCGTCGTCAAATTTTATGGTAATGGGGATGGGTGGGGTAACATAAAAATTATCACAAATAAGACTAGTATCTAGTGGTTTTATTTTATACAAATTTGACACTATAAGCTCGCCACAAATTCTATCTTTTTCGAGGTTAAATGCGTCGTTTTGCCTTTCTATTAAAGTGGATAGCCGTTTTTGTGCCCTAGAGAGTGCTTGTTTTGTATTTTGTGTTATTTTGCGTTCATATGCTAGTCGAATAGAGGTAATTTCGCTGTAACCATAAACTGCATCAATTGCATTGTTGACTAGATTTGTTTTTGTTGTTTTATCAGATATGCTAACAAATTTTGACGCATAAAAATCAGTTGGTTTATTGTCGCTATTTATACTAAAGCAGGGCTCTAAATTCGCTACAAAGTTATTTGCTGTAGCGTGTAATTTGTTGGCTAAAGTTGTCGCATTTTCTTTTTTTAAGAGTACCTTAAAGCTTCTAGCACAAAATTCAGTTATGGTTTTTGGTGCAAGACCTAGCAGTTTATCTTTTAGGAATATGGCTAATTCATTTTGAGAATTGCCAGTAAAGCCGCTTAAAATTTTTGTTAAAGCTAATTTGTCAAAAATACTAATTTTATCTTGAGTTGGTGGGTCGGTGTATTTGATGCCAGGTAAAATTTGTCTAACTGTAGACACATCTAAGGGAATATGTTTTAGAGACTCCGAAATTTTCAGTTCACCTGTTAGTAACATCATGTTAGAGTGTTTTCCAGTAAGTTCTGCTACTAGTATAAATTTTTTCTCTTGCAACAAATCGTTTTTAGTGTCAATATATAGTTTTATAATTCGCTCATTGTCAACACATTCGATTTTTGAAATCACACCTTTTAGAATGTGTTTTTTAAGATGTGCTACAAAAACGGAGGTAGATGGCAATTCTACTCTGAGTCCGTCGGTTAGTCTCATGTGTGCTTTATCGGGGCTAGCGTTTATAACGAGCCCGTGCGTTTTGCCATTTGCAAAAATAGCAAACCTAACACTAAAAAAATTAGGGGCAGTAATTTTATCAATTCTTCCACTATTAAGTATTGCACAAAATTCTTGTGACATAATTCGTAAATGTAGAGCATCAAACGGCACAAGTCTATTCTATCAATTTTAATTTATGTAGTCAATTCATTTGACTAGTTATCTATTTAGATATATAATAGTTTGGTAAGCGAGTAAATTTAGAGCAAGAGTATTTTTATTTGCCCAACATATAAAAATTATCGCATAAGGATTATTATTTTGAAATACAAAATTACCAAAGAGGCAGGAGACGCCCTAATAGATTTTACTATCCCTAAAGAGAATTGGGACGCTGCTATAGAAGCAGTTTATAAAAAGAATGCTAGCAGATTTAAGATTGATGGCTTTAGAAAAGGTGCTGCACCTCGTCGTATCATAGAAAGATTTTATGGTGCTGATATATTTTTTGATGATGCTTTTGACTACATTGCAAGAGAAAGTTATGTAGAGGTTTTATCAAAAGAAAAAAACATACATCCAGTGTCTGCACCTAAAGTAGAAAAGTTAAACATGGCGCCAGCAGGCGGTGCAGCTATCGAGTTTAGTATGCGTATTACGCTTAAGCCAGAATTAACTTTAGGTGAGTATAGGGGTATTAAAATCGAACAGGTTGAGTATACTGTAAAACAAGACGACATAGATAAAGAGTTAAAGCAAGCGCAAGAAAGAGCGTCAAGGCTTATTGATGTTACAAATCGTGCTATTAAAGATGGTGATACTGTAACGCTTGATTACTCTGGTTTTGTAGGGAAAGAGCAATTCAAAGGTGGCACTGCTGAAAATCAACAACTTGTTATTGGTAGCGGTCAGTTTATTCCAGGTTTTGAAGAACAACTTATTGGCATAAAAATTGGTGGTAAAAAGGATGTAAAGGTTACCTTTCCGACTGAATATCATGCACCAGATTTGGCGGGCAAAGAGGCAGTTTTTAAGACGCAAATCCATGCTATTCAGGAAAAAGAATTGCCAGCCTTAGATGATAATTTTGCAAAAGATACCTCTAAATTTGATACATTAGAAGAGTATAAAAAGGACATCAAAAGTAGACTTCAAGAAGGTTGCGACAGAAAAAATAAAAACGAGTTCAGAGTTGCGCTTCTTGATGCAGTAGCAAAATGTGCAAAGGTTACTATCCCTAACTGTATGATTGAAGACGAGTTAGAGGAAATGCTAAATGAATTTGCTCAGCGTATTGGTTACATGTATCAAGGGATTAAAATAGAAGATTACTTTAAGATAACTCAATCTAGTCCAGAAGATTACAAAAATCAAAATAGAGGCGAGGCAGAAAAAACAATTAAAACTCGCTTAGGTTTGCAAGAAATTATCAAAAAAGAAAAGTTAGAGGTTTCTAAGAGTGCGATTGATTCGCATATAAAAGATTTAGCTAAAAAAGCTAATAAAGTAACCGAAAAAGAAGTTGAGGCATTTAAGGCAACATTTGATGACAATGCGCTTAACCAAATCAAATCACAGCTTACGCTTGATAAGCTATTTGAATTTTTAACTAAGCACAATACTATAGTTAAAGTTAAAGAGAAAAAGACGAATTCTGAGGATAAGTCTGCTGCGAAAAAAGTTGTAACTTCTAAAGCTACAACAAGTGATAAAAATGTGGCGGATAAAACTGCTGCAAAAAAAAAGACTACAACAAAGTAAAAATGGATACACATAATTAAAAAGGGAGATAATTAAAAGATTATGATAAGAAACGGATTGATTCCTATGGTAGTAGAACAAACTAATCGTGGGGAGCGCAGCTATGATATTTATTCTAGGCTGTTAGAGGATAGAATAATATTTTTAACAGGTGAAGTTAATGACCAGTCTGCCGACCTTGTAATAGCTCAATTGTTGCACTTGGAGGGTAAAGACCCCGACAAAGATATTAGTTTATACATCAATAGCCCTGGTGGTAGTGTGTCTGCCGGTATGGGTGTTTATGATACTATGAATTACATCAAGTGTGATGTGTCGACAATTTGTGTAGGTATGGCGGCATCTATGGGTGCATTTTTGCTTGCGGCGGGCGCTAAAGGCAAAAGGTATTCGTTGCCTAATTCAGAGGTGATGATTCATCAACCAAGTGGTGGTTCTAGGGGGCAAGCTAGTGATATTGCAATTCAGGCCGAGCATATCCTTAAGATTAAAAGACGCATGAATACAATCTTGGCAAAAAATTGCGGACAGCCTTTAAGTAAAATCGAAAAAGATGTCGATAGAGATTATTATATGACAGCAGAAGAGGCGTTGGCCTATGGTGTCATTGACAAGGTATTTACTAAAAGATAAAGCGCAAAAAAATAAAACAATAAATAGGAGCAACCACTTTGAATAAGAATTTTGAATCAAAATGTTCGTTTTGCGAGAAACCGCAAGCATCGACCAAGCATCTTGTCGCAGGGCCAGATGGCGTTTACATTTGCGAGCTTTGTATTGAAGTTTGTAATCGTATTATAGAGCAGGACACACCTAAAAAAGATGCAAATGCAATTTCTAGTTTGCCAACTCCTCAAGAGATTAAGGCTAGATTAGATGATTATATCGTGGGACAAGATTCCGCTAAAAGAGTTTTAAGTGTTGCTGTTTATAATCATTATAAGCGAATTAACTATAACGAAAAAAGAGGCATAGGTAAAACCCAAAAGAGTGGCGAAAAAGTCAACAAATTAGCACCCAAACATTTTGATGAGATAGAGCTTAAAAAAAGCAATATCCTTATGTTAGGGCCAACTGGTAGCGGCAAAACTCTATTAGCACAAACATTGAGTAAAATACTCAATGTTCCTTTTGCTGTTGCTGATGCTACTACACTTACTGAAGCGGGTTATGTAGGCGAGGATGTAGAGAATATTTTGTTAAAACTAATTCAGAGTGCTGATTACAATATAGAGAGAGCCGAAAGAGGCATTATCTATGTGGACGAGATTGATAAAATTTCTCGAAAAGGTGAAAATGTTTCCATAACTCGTGATGTTTCGGGTGAAGGCGTGCAACAGGCATTGCTTAAAATAGTAGAAAGTACAGTTGCATCTGTGCCACCACAGGGTGGTAGAAAGCACCCTCAGCAAGAATTTTTGCAAATTGATACAACCAACATTTTGTTTATATTTGGCGGTGCATTTGTAGGATTAGACAAACTTATTCAGAAAAGAGGCAGTAACGCACAATTAGGTTTTAGCGGAAATGTTGTTAGTAAGTCTGATGAAAATTCTTCTAAAGCGCTAAAAGATGTTCAGCCTCAGGACCTTATAAAATACGGCTTGATTCCTGAATTCATTGGCAGGATTCCGGTTACTGTAACGCTTGAAGAATTAGATAAATCCGCATTAGTAAAAATTCTAACCGAGCCAAAAGATGCTTTAACGAAACAATATGTTAAGCTGCTTGAAATGGACGGCGTAGCACTTGATTTTGAAAAAGATGCAATTGACGAGGTCGCAAATAGGGCTATAGAGCTTAAAACGGGCGCAAGAGGATTAAGGAGCATTATCGAGGATTGCATGATAGATGTTATGTATACTATTCCAAGCGACAAAGACATTACAAAAGTTGTAGTTAATAAGAACTGTATACTAAAAAAATGCGAGCCTACACTTGTACGAAAAAAACTTGCTACGACAAAAAAAGTAGATACAGCAAAAACGGAACTCAGTAAAGCCAAAACAAAAAAAGAAACAGCATAATTCATAAAATATATTACCATGGAAGAACTAATTACACAAGACTATATTTCGCCAATAGCATCCGAGAAAATTTACAAAATGATTCCCCTTAGAGGTGTTGTTGCGTTTCCGGGACAAACTATTACTTTTGACCTTATTAGGGACAAATCACTTTTTGCATTCAATAAAGCAATGGAGGAGCAGCAAGAAATTTTTTTGGTGCTTCAAAAATCTGCTATTACAGTAACGCCTACGCCTAAGGATATTTATCGCACAGGTTGTATAGCTAGGGTAAAGCAGCTTATAAGAATGCCAAATGATGCTGTTAGGGTTACTGCGTATGCTGTAGACAGGGCAACAATAGCAAGTTACAAAACGGTTGTGCCATATTTTGAAGTTACCTTGAATGAATTTCCGATAGTGCCGTCTGGGGGTATAACAATGGAAGCACTTTCTCGTAAGTTGTTAGAGCAGTTTTTGGAGTATCAAAAGCTAAATACCAAAATGCCACCAGAAGTTTCAACTGCGCTTAGAGCTGTTGATATTCATAACTTTGTAGCGCTTGCCGGAATTTACATTATAAGAAAAGATAGCGAAAAACAAAAACTGCTTGAGTTAAATTCCGAAGAAGAACAAGCGGAGTTTATTTATAGTTATCTAGTTAATGAGTGTGAAATTCTAACAATCGAACGCAAGATTATGCAAAAGGTTAGAGGTAACATAGAAAAAAATCAAAAAGAAGTTTATTTGAGAGAACAGGTCAAAGTTATTCACGAAGAGCTAGGTGGTGGCGAAAAAGAGTACGAAGAGTTTAGAGAAAAAGCAGAAAAGAAAAAGCTGCCAGCGGAAGTTGTTGAGAAAATTGAAAAAGAAATTAAAAAACTAGAGAGGTCAAGTGCAAGTAGTCCAGAAAATGGTGTTAGTCGCACATACATAGAGTGGCTTCTTGACTTGCCATGGAACGAGTCTACAAAAGATAATAAAGACCTTAAAAAAGCTAGAGAGATTTTGGATAAAGACCATTACGGTATAGACAAAATTAAAGAGCGCATCATAGAATATCTGGCGGTACTAAGATTAACAAAGGAGATCTCAGGGCCAATTTTATGTTTTGTGGGCCCACCAGGTGTTGGTAAAACTAGCGTTGTAGAGAGTATAGCTAGAGCTGCTGGTAGAAAATTTGTTACTATGAGTTTGGGTGGTGTTAGGGACGAAGCTGAAATTAGAGGACATCGTCGCACCTACATTGGATCTTTGCCAGGTCGCATTATAAGTGCTATGAAAAATGCTGGCACTACGAATCCAGTGTTTTTATTAGACGAGATTGACAAAATGTCTAGCGACTTTAGGGGCGACCCATCAAGTGCGTTATTAGAGGTTCTTGACCCAAATCAAAATAATAAGTTTAAGGATCACTATTTAGAAGTGCCTTATGATTTGTCTAAAGTTATGTTTGTTACAACAGCAAACAACCTGGCAGACATTCCGCTACCACTTCTTGACCGTATGGAAATTATTGAACTAAGTGGTTACACATACGAAGAAAAGCTTCAAATAGCAAAAAAATATTTATTACCAAAACAAATTAAGGCTAACGGATTAACTAGTGATAATGTGAGTTTGTCTGACGCTTTAATAAAGAACATTATTGCGTGTTATACAAGAGAATCTGGTGTTAGAAATCTAGAGCGAAAATTAGGGAGTGTTTGTCGCAAGATAGCAGTGAGGGTGGTTAATGGTGATCTTGACAAAAAAACAAAATATAAAATCACGGCCAAAGACATAATAGAGTTTTTAGGAGTAGAAAAATATTCTAAAGACAAGCAAGTGGAAGCTGACGAGATAGGTACAGCAACAGGGCTTGCCTATACAAGCTATGGAGGCTCTTGCTTAAATATAGAGGTGGCTCTAATTCCTAACGGTAAAGGCGATATTATCTTAACAGGTTCGCTTGGAGATGTAATGAAGGAGTCTTGCCAAACGGCTTTAAGTTTAGTAAAAGCAAGAGCAGTAGAGCACAAAATTGCCCCAGAGAGTTTTAAGACAAACGATGTTCATTTGCATTTTCCCGAAGGTGCAACCCCGAAAGACGGCCCAAGTGCAGGCATTACAATTGCAACGGCGCTCCTTAGTGCGTTTAGTGGCAAAAAAGTATCCAAGGCTGTTGCAATGACAGGCGAAGTTACCCTTAGAGGCAAAGTATTAGCTATAGGCGGACTTAAAGAAAAATCACTTGCTGCATTCCGTACAGGTATCAAAAAAATTATTATTCCAATTGATAATAAAAAAGATGTTGTTGACTTGCCTAAAGAGGTACTAGACAACATAAACTTTACTTATGCTACTACAATTGACAATGTTTTTGATGTTGCGATAGTTTAAGACTCAAAATTAGAAGGAAAAACACTAACCATGATAGACATAAACCGTATATTTAACGATAAATTAGCTCTAACCGAGGGTTTAGCTAAAAAACAATATGATACAAGTGTGCTAGATAAATTAGAAGCACTTGTGTTTAAAAGCAAGCAAGAAACGCAAAACATAGAAGAGCTTCGTCGTAAGCGTAACGGAATTCAAAGTGATAGAAATGTTTCTGTTGAAGATAAAAGGGCAATTAGAGACCAAATTGTTGAACTTGAAAATTCTCTTGTTCCTATAACTGACGAGATAAATAAATTGCTTTATGACATCCCCAATACTCCTGATGCGGATGCTCCTATTGGAAAAACTGCGGACGAAAATGTTGTTATATTAGAGGCAAAAACATTTCATAAATGCAAGGCGGACAAGCCGTTGCCGCATTGGGATTTAGCAAAAAAACATAATTTATTAGATATCGAGCTAGCTAGTAAAGTATCTGGCTCTATGTTTGCATTTTATAAGGGTAAAGGTGCAAGATTATTAAGGGCATTAGTTTCGTATGCGCTTGACTTAAATGAAGAAAAATATATAGAGATGATACCGCCACACATGGTGTCTAGCAAAACTTTAAGTTACACAGGGCATTTGCCTAAATTTGCGGACGAACAATATAAGGCAAGTCAAGACGACTTATGGTTGATACCTACAGCGGAGGTTCCGCTTACAGCTGGATTTAGTCAAACTACATATGACACACAAGATCTGCCAAAACTTGCTATGGGTTATTCGGTTTGTTTTAGGCGAGAGGCAGGTAGTGCAGGTAAAGATACAAGAGGATTACAGCGACTACATGAATTTCATAAAGTAGAGCTTGTTAAGATTGTGGAACCTAAAGATTGTAATAAAGAACTTAAGGGGTTGCTAGAGGACTGCTTAAAACCAATCAAGCAACTTAAATTACAATACAGGATTGTTGATTTATGTACTGGCGATATGGGCGACAAATATGGTAGATGTTATGATATAGAAGTGTTTAGTCCAGGTGTTGGTAAATGGTTAGAAGTCTCAAGCGTAGGGCATTTTTCTGATTATCAAGCAAGAAGAGCAGGTATTAAATTTA
>Ga0123355_10001420_pt1 | contig 33436 bp, 25 predicted proteins | sample TergutEmb28metaG_3_FD_89872 | JGI IMG/M metagenome (GOLD analysis project Ga0123355, IMG submission 89872) | Embiratermes neotenicus P1 segment gut microbial communities from Petit-Saut dam, French Guiana - Emb289 P1 | ecosystem: Host-associated > Arthropoda: Insects > Digestive system > Gut ...
AAAAATCCCATTTGTCATCCCGGGCTTGACCCGGGATCTATTACAAAGCTTGATTCTATCAGATTGCGGCTCGGAGGCCGCAATGACGATAGGTAAAAATATGCACTTTGTCAGCGACCTCGGCTCCGAGCCGCAACCCCATCAATTTTCAATAATTTAAACCCCTCAAGGTCTAACTTTTATAGTAAAACTTTGAGGGGTCATATTTTTGGAGGCGACACCCAGATTCGAACTGGGGAATGATGGTTTTGCAAACCACTGCCTTACCACTTGGCTATGTCGCCAGAAATGCGTCGCGCCGCAGAAGCGGCGCTTTTTGGAGCGGGCGACGAGGCTCGAACTCGCTACCTCCACCTTGGCAAGGTGGCGCTCTACCAGATGAGCTACGCCCGCGTATTGCCGTTTGCACACAGATTTAATATTCAGCACACAATAACGGCTTTTTGGTGCCTCCGGTCGGAATTGAACCAACGACACGCGGATTTTCAGTCCGCTGCTCTACCGACTGAGCTACAGAGGCATGTTCTTCTTGGCAGGCATTATGCCAAGAAGAATGTGGCGACCCAGAACGGACTCGAACCGTCGGCCTCCAGCGTGACAGGCTGGCGTTCTAACCAACTGAACTACTGGGCCATTTGGTGGGAACAACTGGGCTTGAACCAGTGACCCCATGCTTGTAAGGCATGTGCTCTCCCAGCTGAGCTATGCTCCCAAATTATCCGGCTCGGTGAATTCCGTATGCAATTATACTAAATCAGCATCCGCTTGTCAAACATAAATTTTCAATTTATTTAATTTAATATTAATTACACCAACACAACACCAACTGAATACAGCGTTTACGCGTAATTTCAATTGCCGAATTTTTTTATTTTCCTGCCATCCATGCTTCACTTATTAGTAAAGCAAACTCCCTAAAAAGATGCTAACAAAAACAAAATATATCATCAACCCTGCAATATCTTTAATTGATGTAATGATTGGAGCTGATCCTGCAGCTTGGTCTACATTTAGTTTTATCAGTACGAATGGAACCAAGAACCCTAGCAACGCTGCTAATGTCATAGTTACGATTAATGCCAGAGCAACTGATAGTCCAAGTAGCGGCATGCCCGTCCAAAACGATACTATAAAGTACGCTAATATTCCAATTAGTATGCCCATACTAAATCCGACACCAATTTCTTTGACAAAATGCTTTGCAAAGTGCTTTACTTTTACATGTCCTACTACAACACCACGAGCAAATACAGTTGATGATTGTGTGCCTACATTTCCACCCATATCCATAATTAGTGGAATGAAAAAAGCTACAATTGTGACTGACTCAAGTATTTCTTCAAAGCCCTCTATAACTAAGCCCGCAAGAAATCCAGCAACTAAGGTAATAAGTAAGAAAGGCAATCGCACCATCCAAATTGACCATAAGCTTCCTTGTACCAAAACCTCACTTCTATTAGCCTCATTATTCGTTATATCAACAAGACCTGCTTGATCAAAAATATCCTCAGTGGCTTCTTCTTCTAATATATCAATCGCATCATCAACGGTAACTATGCCCACAATACGATTTTCTTTATCAACAACAGGTATTGCCAAGAGGTCAAGTTCCTTTAATAATTGTGCGACCTCTTCCTGGTCTGTGTCTGTTGACACACTAATTGCCCTTTTTGACATAATTTCTTCGATTCGAGGATTACCTTTCGCCAACACTAAATCTTTAAGAGAAATTACACCTTCCAGCCTTCTGCGCGGACTGGTTATATATAGTGTGTAGACAGTTTCTTTGTCATCTGCCTGATTACGTATTTTCTCTAACGCAGATTCTACTGTCATCTCTCTGTTAAGCGAAATATACTCTGTGGTCATAATACGCCCCGCGGTTTGCGCCGCGTATCCCATTAGCACATTCGTACTTTCTCGCTCTTCGGCAGATAGAGAGTTAATTAGTTTTTTTGCTACTTTTGCAGGGAGTTCATCCAGAAGCTTAACACGATTATCCGGAGCAAGCTCATTGATATACTCCACCGCTTTGTCATCAGTAAATGAGCGTAGTAAGTTTTGTTGTTTATCTGTGTCCAGATTCTCAAACAACTCAAGAGCGCTGTTCTTTTTTAGCAATCTGAATACTATTACTTGCTCCTCAGGATATAATTCATAAAATGCTTGTAGAATTTCTAATTCTTCTGATTCTGAAAGTAAGGTTTTCAATGACTCAATGTTTTTGTCACTGATTTCTTTTAATATTTTTTCTTTTAACATGTTCTACCTCCTTATACTGCTACTCGCTAACGTAATAATCGACAATATTTGCCAAAAACATTAATTTTCTACTTATGCTAATACCGAAACACTAATGAAATATTCTCTTGCCACAGATATATCTGTCGGCAAGAGAATAAGGCACAAAATGAAGTATTATACTCACTATTTTCTCACTCTTACTTTTAGCTCTTCGGGCTCTTCTTCCTCAAAAATTCCCATTAGATAACGTTCTTTATCATGCTCTTTTTTATAATACTGTACTCGCTGATTATATTGACTCTCCCAACTAGTTAATTCTTGAAGAGCTATTGTCAAAAGTCCGTAGTTATCTTGAATTGTTAGTGTAATTTTCTGTAAAATGAGTGTTCCCACATTGTCAATTGCACTATGTCTAGCTAATTCATCAAGCCATTTATGCATATCCTGCGCAAATTCGTTTGCATTGTTAAAATTCTTGTTAATTCGAAGTAACCTAGAATTATCTACGTCTACTTTTCTTATGCGATTTACCATTATTGTAATCGCCATACCATACAATAAATCATCGCCATTTATATAACCCAATTCTGATTGATAATACTGTTTATAAATTGGTCTGGATCTATTAATTATATCATTATGATTATCAATTGATTGCGCCATATTTTTTATTATTTGATTAAATTCTGAGCTTTCATCCATGTTTTGTATCATTCGTTCAACAAAGAGCATCTTTGTAATGCATGTACATGTCAATAGCATATCTAAAAGATAAATCATTGCATCTTTGTAGTTTTCATTTAAATGATCAAGTTTATAACTTCTTCTGGACTCGGATATTTCCTCATTCTCAGACAATGCGGTTATATACTTAATATTTTCAAACGTATGGATTGATTCGCAAAGCTTTTCAATGAAATTATTTTTCGTTTTTGCGGCCATATTCATAGGCGCTTTTTTAGGAAGCGAATCGCCAATTCCTCGTTTAATGAAAGTTGTTACTGTCTTCAGATATCTATTAATTTGTCGTTTGTAATATGATTTATTAAACAATTCGTTTATTTGCTCTATATCTGTGGCAAAGTAGCTATCCTGCAAGAACCGTAATAATATTATTCGTATGTCGGGTCTTTTCAATGTTTTTATGTATGGCGATGCAGATTTTGCTTTTGTATCACTAAGCATAATGGCTACCGCACTAGTGGTGATCATGTCTAATTTATCCAGCTGCTTTTTGACATCATCAACATTGCCAGATGTATCAAGTTTCGCTGTATCAATAGTGCTTGAACTTGCCCATCTGTCATCATTATTTGATAAACCGTTGAAAGTTATTGCTGTTTCTTGCTTCTCTCTTTTTGTTAGTTCCGGTTTTCTTTGTAAATTTACAGAGGTTATTGCATTTTTTGAATTGCTTACAACGTTAAACAATCCTCTCTTTGCACTTTCGAAATTCATCTTTGCGCTTTTAAAGACATCTTTCGACTCATTTACCGATTTGTCAGTTCTTGATTCGCTTAATCCAACATTATGGTTACTTGACCCTCCATCATTACCCATCATCTGCTTACCAAGTAACTCTGTTAATTTCGCATCTGCTTTTAAAATATGCTGCGCTTTGGTCTCTTTCTCTCTGGCAATGCGTAAATCTTCATTTTTTTTCTCTTCAGCAACACGCAGCTCTTCCGGCTCGCGCTCTTGTGCTATACGTAATGCTTTTTGCTCATCAGCCAAACGCAATGCCTCTGCTTTTTTCTCTTCAGCAATACGTAGCTCTTCCGATTCGCGCTCTTGCGCTACACGCAGTGCTTTTTGCTCTTCAACCAGACGTAATGCCTCTGTTTCTTGAACGACACGTTGCGCTTCAGCTTCTTTTTCTAGAGCAACGCGTTGTGCTTCTGCCTCTTGCTCTTGAGCGATGCGTTGTGCTTCTGCTTCTTGCTCTTGAGCAACGCGCTGTGCTTCTGCTTGCGCTTTAGCAGCACTTATTGCCTTTGCTTCTTCATCTGCTGCTGCTGCACGCAAAGCTTCAGCTTCTTTTTCTTGAGCGATACGCAATGCTTCCATTTTTTGTTGTGTAATGCGCAATGCTTCCGCTTCTTCTTCCTGAGCCAGACGTAATGCTTCTGCTCTGTCATTTGCAAGTCGTAGTGCTTCGCCTTTCTCACTTGCAAGCTTCATTGCTTCTTCATGCTCTTTTGTAAGTTGTGATATCACAACTTCAGCTTCCTTATTGGTAGATTGCAACGTCTTGGTTTTCGCCTTAGCACTCTTTACAGCCTCTGTTTCATCAACAGCAAGTTGTAGTGCCTTTGCTTTTGCATTTTCATTAACAATTCTCGATGTCTCGGCTTTTTCGTTAGCGAGTCGCAACGCTTCGGCTTTTTCACTTGCAATTCGTAATGCTTCAGCCTCCTCATCAGCGAGTTTAGATGCTTTTTCTTTCTCATCAGCAAGTTGCAATGCCGTTGCTTTATCGTTTGCATGTCGCAATGCTTCTGTTTTTTCTTTATTAAGTTGCAAGACTTCCGCTTCCGCTTCCTCATTGGCATGCATCGCTGCTTCAGCGTCCGTCTTTGCAAGTTGTAATGCTTGTGCTATTTCATTTGCAAGCTGTAATGCATCTTTTTCGGCAGTTTCATTGGCTACACGCAATGCATCTGCTTTTTCTTTAGTAAGTCGTAACTCTTCAGCCTTTTCACTCGCAAGTTTTAGCGCTTCATCTTGTTCTTTTGCCAGTTGCAAAGCAACGGCTTCTGTTTTCGCATTTGCACGCTGCAACGCTTCGGCTCTCTTGTTTGCAGCCCGTTCTGCCTCGGCTCTCTCATTTGCAAGTCGCTCTGCATCGGTCTTCTCTTTTGCAAGTCGCTCTGCTTCGGCTCTCTCTCTTGCAATGCGCTCCGCTTCGGCTTTCTCTTTTGCGATTCGCTCTGCCTCGGCTTTCTCTTTTGCAATGCGTTCAACTTCGGCTTTCTCTTTTGTAATGCGTTCCGCTTCGGCTTTCTCTCTTGCAATTCGCTCCGCTTCGGCCTTCTCTTTTGCAATGCGTTCCGCTTCGGCTTTCTCTTTTGCAATGCGTTCCGCCTCGGCTTTCTCTTTTGCGATTCGTTCTGCTTCGGCTTTCTCTTTTGCGATTCGTTCTGCTTCGGCTTTCTCTTTTGCGATTCGTTCTGCTTCGGCTTTCTCTTTTGCGATTCGTTCTGCTTCGGCTTTCTCCTTCGCAATTTGCGCTGCTTTTGCCTCTTCAGTAGCAGCATCTACTTTAACAATAGTAGCCGAATTCATTTTACTATTATTGCTAGTAGTAGCTTTGTCTAAAGTTAGACCTTCATTAATATCACTTGCTTTTTCAATTTTTATGTTATTATCAACATTTCCACTAGATACTTTTGTAATATTCATTCTCTTTGCTTGTTTTTCTCCACCATCTTTATAATTTTGTACTTGTTTTATAAGTTGCTTTACCATTGGCATGAAGTTCTTAATGAAAGTAGAAATTAACTCTCTACTCAAATAAAAGAATATTGCTGCCGGCAGTAAATAAATAAATGCCAGCGGCCAATAAATGTACACCATAACCGGAATTAAGGCAATACACATACAACCTAAATAAAAATACGCAATAATACTCTTTTTCATAAGCGAAAGTATATCATATATTTTATCTATTTGCTATATTAATTTGCCATAATATTTTACACTATTGCCAAATAGATATTTATCATACCCGCCACTTACGCTTCGCTTGGGCGCTGATGTTTTTCGACTTTAGAAGTCTAAAGCGAACTTGAATAACTGCTATTGCTCATTCTTGGTTACATTAATCTTAGATAACTCGAATCCGACGATTGTTAATGCTACCAAAATTAGGCAGATAATAAGTTGTGTTAAACTCAATGGAACAACAGAAAACAGATCGCCCAAAAACGGCACATACATGACTAGGACTAGCACAAACAATGCAGCTAATGTAGCCAGGTTTAGTAATTTATTATTCACAAGTCTGGAACTCAATCCAACAAATCTTTCCGATTTTGACGGATAAACAACAAGAAGTTCACTCGCAACTAACGTAAAGAAGCACATACTCATTGCTACAACATGTTGACTCACACCCTCTGGTGCTACTGCAACGAAAAGCCCAAACAAGAATGCACCAAAAGATCCGACACAAATGAATATGGATCTCATAATTACAGATTTCATCGTTCTTCGATTAACTATACCCTCTTGAGGGTTTCTCGGCTTTCTGTTCATTACACCCGGTTCTTTTGATTCCATTCCCAAAGCAAACGCGGGCAAAGCGTCGGTTAATAAATTTACAAACAAAAGCTGCGTAGCAACGAGAGGTACCGGCAGCCCAAATATTATCCCTAGGAGGACTACGAGAATTTCTCCAATATTACATGCTAATAGATAGCCTGTAACCTTTCTTATGTTTCCATATATTGTTCTACCTTGTTCGACAGCATTGACAATGCTTACAAAATTATCATCAGTTAAGATCATATCAGAAGCTTCTTTGGTTACATCTGTTCCCGTAATGCCCATTGCGATGCCTATATCAGCTCTTTTTAATGATGGTGCATCATTAACACCATCGCCGGTCATTGCCACGATATTATTACTAGCTTTGATTGCTGTAACAATACGCACTTTATGTTCGGGCGAAACTCTGGCGAATACGTTTACAGTTTTTACCTTTTCCACCAGCTCCTCATCGGTAAGCTCATTAAGTGCATTCCCATCAAGAACTTCAGCATCATCATGAATAATACCCAGTATACGAGCTATTGCTGATGCAGATGTTTTGTGGTCACCCGTTATCATTTTTACGTTAATTTTAGCATTATGACATTGCTCAATTGCAGCTTTTACTTCCTCACGCGGTGGATCCATAATACACATCATACCGACAAATGTTAAATCATCTTCAACATTGTCAATGGCATTCGCACTTTCATATCTCTTATATGCAAATGCTAACACACGGAGTGCCTGAGATGCAAACAGCTCGTTTTGCTCAGTTAAATACTGCTTCATTGCCTCTGTCATAGGCACAATTACACCATCAAGATATACACTTGATGATCGACTGATAATTGCATCAGGAGCACCCTTTGTATTCATTATTACATTGTTGCCACAAAGATTATACGTGGACATCATCTTTCTATCTGAATCAAATGGTATTTCTTGTATACGCTTATTAGTTTCATTCATGGTTTTTCTAGATAAACCGAGTTTTGCACCAAAAACCAACATTGAGCCTTCAGTCGGGTCTCCGATTATTGTTGATTTCTTTTTATTATAAACCGCATCGTTACACAGAATGCCTATTTCTGCCATTAAAGAGATATTTCTGGACATCATACCATCTGAAACAACTAGCCCTTTTCCCTTGTACCCAACGCCGGTCACTTCATAACTTCTTTCCGGGTCACACACTCTTACAACTGTCATTTTGTTTTGCGTTAGTGTTCCGGTTTTATCAGAACAAATAACTGTTGTACTACCAAGGGTTTCCACAGCTCTAAGTCGCTTAACTATCACATGTGCTCTGACCATTTTTTGAACGCCAATAGCCAATATAACTGTCGCCACAATAGCAATCCCCTCCGGTACAGCTGCAACTGCAAGAGACACTGCTACCATCAGCATTTCAACTACATCACGGTGATCACCAAAACCAATCAAGTTATAAAGTATCGCAATTGCGAAAACGAGTGCACAGGTTATAATACAGAGAATCCCAAGAGATTTTGCTAATGAATTCAGTTTTTCTTGCAAAGGTGTTTTACCCTCGTCAGTACCATCCAGAAGTGTAGCAATCTTACCCATTTCTGTATCCATACCGGTGGCATAAACAACACCTGCTCCCCTACCATATGTGACTATGCAGCCCGAAAATGCCAAGTTAACCCTGTCGCCAAGAACAGCGTCAGCGTCTAAAATCTTCGCAGCATCTTTTTTTACAGGGATTGACTCACCGGTTAATGATGCTTCATCAATTCTCATATTAATAGTTTCGATAAGTCTAATATCTGCAGGAATATAGTCACCCGCGTCTAAAATAACAATATCTCCTACTACAACATCACATGAATCAATCTTAATTACTTGCCCATCCCTTTTTACCTTTGCTTTAGGATTTGACATATCTTTAAGCTCTTTTAGGGCATTATCAGCTTTATTTTCTTGTGTAATCCCAATGACCATGTTAATTAGTAATATCGCAGCAATTATAATAGCATCTTTTAACCCATCACCGACTATAACGGAGATAATAGCGGCAGCTATAAGAATTAAAACAAGAAAATCTTTAAATTGGTCAAGCACTCGTAGAAATATCGATCTTTTCGGAGGTGAATGGAGCTTGTTTGGACCATTTTGTGCCAAACGCTCTTCTGCTTCACCAACACTAAGACCATTTTTCCGGTCTGCTTCCAGCCCCTTTAATGTATGCTTAACATCAAGAGAGTGAACAACATCTTTCATTTTTTGAATACTTATCCTTTACAAGTACTATTTTTTCGGTTAAATATCAACAGCTATTCGCCCTCAAAACCCGAATAACAGTCAAAAAACACCCCACAAATCCTTCGGGCAGATTTAATTACTGTTTACCTAGAATTCAGATGAGCCAACTGTTCTTGGGAAAGGCAATACGTCTCTTATATTCGATACGCCTGTAATATACATAAGCAGCCTTTCAAACCCAAGACCGAATCCGGCATGCTTAGTGCCACCGTATTTTCTAAGCTCAAGATACCACCAATACGTTTCCTTGTCGAGACCCATTTCCTCAATACGCTTTTCTAGTACATCCAGGCGCTCCTCACGCTGGCTACCACCAATTATTTCACCTATTCCCGGTGCAAGTAAATCCATAGCAGCAACAGTCTTCCCATCGTCATTCAAACGCATATAAAATGCCTTTATATCCTTTGGATAATCTGTCACAAAGACAGGTTTTTTGTAGTGCTTTTCGGTTAGATAACGCTCATGCTCTGTTTGAAGGTCACAACCCCAATAAACCGGAAACTCAAATTGCTCACCACACTCCAGAAGTATATCTATTGCCTGGGTATATGTTACATGTGCAAACTCTGCATTAACAATCGTATTTAATCTCTCAAGCAATCCTTTATCAACGAAGTTATTCAGAAACTCTAATTCATCCTTACATTTATCAAGAACTCCGCTTATTACATATTTCAACATATCTTCAGCAAGTTGCATATCATCTGTTAAATCCGCAAAAGCAATTTCAGGTTCAATCATCCAAAACTCAGCCACATGTCTCGGTGTATTTGAATTTTCTGCTCTGAATGTCGGACCAAATGTATATACATTACTAAAGGCAAGGGCATATGCTTCTGCATTTAGTTGTCCTGATACAGTAAGACTCGCTTGTTTACCAAAAAAATCCTCACCATAATTAACAGCTCCATCCTCATCTTTTGGCACATCAGCTAAATCCAATGTTGTGACATGGAACATCTCCCCTGCACCTTCGGCATCGCTGCAAGTTATAATTGGAGAATGAACATTAACAAAGTCGCGCTCTTGAAAAAAGCTGTGAATTAAATGTGAAGTAACAGAACGTATTCTGAACACGGCATTATATAAGTTTGTTCTTGGACGCAAGTGAGCAATTGTTCGTAGAAACTCCGGCGAATGTCGTTTCTTTTGTAGCGGATATTCTGGGGTAGATTCGCCTTCTACAATTATTTCATTTGCGACTATCTCAAACGGCTGCTTCGCCCCGTCAGTAATTTTTAATGTTCCGGTAATAACCAATGCTGCACCAACATTTTGCTTGACAATATCTTTGAAGTTAGGAACATTATTTTCTTCAAGTACAATCTGCACTCCTTTGAATGAAGTCCCGTCATTTAAGTCAATAAAACCATACGCTTTCATATCACGTATCGATCTTGCCCAACCACTTACCGTCACTTGAGAACCGGAATATTTTTCTTTATCTTGGAACAACTCTTTTATTCTTACCTTACTCATACCTTACCCCTTTTCCAGTTTTAAGACTTTTTGGAACATCAAGAACACGTTGATTCTTACTACCACACCATTTTTGTGAAAGTGTTCGTTGTGCAAATATAAATTTACCGTCTATCAAGACATTTGTCAACTTCATTAGTTTTGCTATCGAATAATTGTCCTTTGACTCCTCTTGTAACTCTTCAAATGTTTTTCCGGTAAATATCCAAACATTCAGTCCATTGTCACGCGCAGCAGCTGCGAGACTTATACAGTCCGCAGCCTGCTCAAACGGTTCGCCACCCGATAATGTTAGCCCATCGGTAAGTGGATTAGAAAGCATATCCTTAATCAAGTCCTCAACCGATACTTCTGTTCCGCCATTTGAATCCCATGTATCAGGATTGTGACATCCCTCGCAACGAAATTGGCAACCTTGTGCAAATACGACGAATCTTAGCCCCGGTCCATCCACAATTGAATCTTGAACTAGTCCCGCTATTCTCATATATAAGCTACCTTGTGTCAACAGATGTCGGCATACGATGTAATATTCTATCGTTTACCTCTGCCAGTTTGGCATCATTAAATCTATCGACCGTTCCAACGAGATATCCTGTTATTCGTCTAATTCTCTCAAATCCCGGTAGATCAGCATCATCTTCTTTTCGTCCACAGCTTGGACATTCATCTTTAATAAAACCAGTATATCCACATACAGGATCTCTATCAACAGGATGGTTGACAGAACCATAGCCTACTCCAGATTCTTGCATGAATTTAATTATTTTCTCAAATGCCTCAAGGTTGTCAAGCGGATTTCCATCCATTTCCACATAACTTATGTGTCCTGCATTTGTTAACGCATGATAAGGTGCTTCAATCTTAATTTTATCAAATGCACTTATTTTATAATCTACCGGAATGTGGAAACTATTGGTGTAGTATTCTTTATCCGTGATTCCAACAAGGCGACCATAACGTGAACGGTCGATTTTTACAAACCTGCCTGATAATCCTTCCGCCGGAGTCGCTATCAAAGTTATATTTAATCCGCGATCTTTTGTTTCTTTATCGCATCTTGAGCGTATATGACCTATTATTTCGAGACCAAGATTTTGTGCACGTTCACTTTCTCCATGATGTTCTCCAATTAAGGCTTTTAAGGTTTCCGCAAGACCAATAAATCCAATTGTGAGTGTTCCATGCTTCAAAATTTCACGAACTTCATCATCATGCTTTAGATTTTCTGAACCAAGCCAAACGCCCTGTCCCATTAGAAATGGGAAGTTATATACACGTTTTCTACATTGTACTTCAAAACGCTCAAGTAACTGCTCTACAACCATATCCATTTTATAGTCTAAATCTTCAAAAAATCTCTCAATATCTCCATTTGCCTTTATTGCAAGTCGCGGTAAATTTATAGACGTGAAGGATAGATTTCCTCGTCCATTACAAATTTCTTGGTCAGTATCATATGCATTTGCAATTACACGAGTTCTGCAACCCATGTATGCAATTTCAGTTTCTTTGATGCCTTCTTTATAGTGTTTTAAATTAAATGGAGCATCTACAAATGCAAAGTTTGGGAATAAACGCTTCGCACTACAACGACAAGCCAATTTAAACAGGTCATAGTTTGGGTCTCCTTCTTCGAGACTCAAACCTTTTTTCACCCTGAATACCTGAATAGGATAAATTGGTGTTTCACCATTGCCAAGACCAGCTTCCGTTGCAAGCATGATGTTTTTCATTACCATACGTCCTTCGGGAGACGTGTCCATACCGTAATTGATGCTGGAAAACGGGGTTTGTGCACCGGCTCTTGAATGCATTGTATTAAGATTGTGTATCAATGCCTCCATTGCCTGATATGTAGAGCGATTTGTTTCTTTTTTTGCAAAGTGCATTGCGGTTTCTTGAATTTGATTAATATCGCCATTATCGCCAAATAATTTTATGAGTTCTGGTTTTTCTAGACGTAAATATTCTTCATTATCTTCTAAGGTTGGAAGTAGCGTATTTTCATTATTTATATCTTCTATCATTTTTTTGAGATCATCTTCGGGATCGTCAATTTGCTTTGCAAGCATGAGTGCCTTTGCCAGGTTTTGGCGATAAAGTTTTACAAATGTCTTTTTAACTCCATCAGCCATACCATAATCAAAGTTTACAACACTTTGTCCGCCATGCTGATCATTTTGATTTGATTGTATGGCAATACAGGCAAGAGCAGCATATGATGCAATATCATTAGGCTCACGGAGGTGACCGTGTCCTGTGGAAAATCCGCCCTTGAATAGTTTAATTATATCAATTTGACAGCATGTAGTCGTAAGTGTTAAAAAGTCCAAATCATGTATATGTATATCGCCTTCTGCATGAGCATTGGAATGCAATGGCTTCAATACGAACATGTTATAGAACTGCTTTGCACCCTCAGAGCCATACTTGAGCATTACGCCCATAGCAGTATCGCCATCGATATTTGCATTTTCTCTCTTTACATCACTATTGCGAGCATCAGTGTTTGTGATTTCTTCATATGTTTTCATTAATCGTGTTCTCATTTGACGAACACGATTGCGTTCATTTCTATATAGTATGTATGATCTGGCGGTAGCAATATACCCGTTATCCATTAAGACCTTCTCGACGATATCCTGAATATGTTCAACATCAGGGATTTCTTCTCCCTCTACTTCCAATATTGACACGACTTCCTCGGCTAATTTGTCAGATAGTTCTTCGCTTCCGGGTCTGTAAGTTGCTCTAAATGCTCTGCAAATTGCATTAGATATTTTACTAATATTGAATTCAGCAACTCTTCCGTCTCTCTTCTTAATGTTCGTAATAGGCATTGCGCCACCCCTTCAGTCAACCGCAGTAAAGTAACGGTTGAGATAATAATTCCTCCGAGCAACTAATACTAAGCACTGACTAAATCAGTGTTTAGTATGGGTTTTTGTCATTTTTACCCAAACACAATATATTGTGCCTCGAGTTGCCAGCAGGAACTACATTGTACAACCAATAGTTTGAGAAGTCAATATGCAAAAGTGAAAATTTTCACATTTTCGCTAACAGTTTTATGAACAAAAGTTTTAATTTCATTTTTGCAACTGTCATGATATGATTAGCGTCTAAACAATGAGAAGAAAAGGATGAAATTGATGGTATGAAGAATAAATACAGCTTTTTCGCACTCATCTCAAGGATGAAGAATATTACCCGATGGACACTTATGCGTAATAATATAGTTGAGAATATTCAAGAGCACTCACACATGGTTGCGGTAATTGCTCATGCTCTTGCTGTAATTAGACGCGATATTTATGGATATGATATTGACCCGGGTTTAGCTGCGTCAATTGCGTTATTCCATGACTCGTCTGAAATATTTACAGGTGACATGCCGACACCGGTTAAATACTTTGATAATGCAATTATCGAAGCATATAAAAGAGTAGAGTCTGTCGCTTCCGACAAACTCTTATCTGCCCTGCCTGCAGAAATGAGAAATACATATACAAGTATTCTTTCACCCACTGATGAGTGTGAAACAAAAGCGCTTGTAAAAGCGGCCGATACACTTGCGGCGTACATTAAATGTATTGAGGAACTAAAAACCGGCAATATGGACTTTCGATTAGCTGCAGAGCAATCAAAAGATAAACTCGAAAAAATGGAAATGCCGGAAGTAAAGTATTTCATAGATAACTTCCTACCGGCATTTGAGTTGACGTTGGATGAGATTAATTTTGTGTTTGATTAGGAGTGTGTGATTTTGCTTGTGGTCATTCCCACCACTAATTTCCTCTGTGAACATATTTCGTCGCTTAACAGTATAGATGGTGCCGAATATTTTATTAAAGTTAAACGCACCGTACTTACTAAGCAAAATATTATATGTTTTCATATTTATCGAAAAATAGTTGATATGTATTCATAAAGCTAGTCATAAATTCTTTTAGGGTTTTTGCATTGGTCATGTTCATAAAAGTTGCCCTTACTTCGTTAAGATGCTTTTGTCTACGAGGATCATCAAAACAATCTTTCCATTTTCTATTGCATTTTTGCAGATACGCTACTGTATGAGGAACCAAAGTATTATGCAGATGCAAATCACCCTGTATGGCTTCATTTATTTTAAAGACAAAATCAACCAAATCATTGTCAGCCATTTCCTCTAAAATGTTGGGCACAGTATCACAAATATTTTCTATACCAAATTGAACCTTGAGAACAGAACAAATTCTTTGTACCGTATAATCTGGCAATAAATGTTTCACATATTCAGGACTATCTTCAAAAAATCTATTCATCTCTATCATGACACTTCTAAGATACTCGATATAATTACAATTTGATGTTTTTAGCATAATGAGATCAGAATAACTTTCTTCCATAAGGGAAACAACTCCAGTAAACGGAGATATATCATAAAGAACTGTTGTTCCCGACGATTGGTAAACTTTACAAACAAACGCACTAATCGCATTCATAAAGTAATTCATGTCATCACTAATCGGATTGTTAAGTTTATAAATCTTATCGCATATTTTCGGCAAGAACAATTCCATATGATATTGACTAACAAACTCAAGCAAAGTTTTCTCTAACGTATTTTTCATCTTGCGAGCAGTCAAGTAAAACTCGATTTCATTATTATCTAGGGGTTGTGGTTGATACTTCTCCAGGATGCTCACCATATGTTCAAATACCTGTTCATGAATAAACTGACGAACATCTCGGCAAACATCATGGGTTGGAAATAAAATGTTGCTATAATAAGTCCATTTATCATCACCTGGTGACAACATAGCTTTCACAAACACATTATCGGCAAATAGTTTACTAACGGCGAAAACAATTTGTCGCATCCTTTCGGTACGGCAACGAAACTCATTAGCACTTATGTGTGCGATTTCATGCGTTAACTGTAGCATTAAACAGCTCGGCTTGTATAATGATGAAATTGGTATATTAATCGCAATTAAAGCACCATTGTCAAAACTCTCAGCACTATTATCGATACTAAAAAATTCATTCATAGTTATTTGATGATGCAAACCGATGTTAAAAACAACATCGAAACCTGGATTCTTATCACTAAGCACGAGTTTAAGTTGTTTAACGTATGTCATGTAAAATACAACGAGCTTTGATTGCAAATCAAATAATTTAATATTAAAACCAGGTGCTTGAAAAAAGACTCTTTCAGCCTGAAGTGCCCCTTGAATCAAAGACATATTAGCATTCAAATATTTTGTTAATGATGTATATAGCTCCATTCGATTTATCTTTAGCGAATTATAGCCAGGCTCTGAGCCAAGCATACTGTCAATACGTTTGTTTTCAGACTCCAACTCTGAGATAAATTTATTAAATGAAGAATTTATGCAACAAACAACATCCCGTGCAAAATAATTTTTTTCGAGCATTCCAACAGCTTTAAACATATCAAGTAATGCATAATCCATACAATCACTTATATGCTTATTTAGTCCTTGTTTTCTAGCGTTTTCGTATTTAGTAAAAATAGTTTCACTCAAATCTGGTTTTCGTATACGACCATCTTCAACTTTTGTGTATTCCGAATAAAACATGACGCGCGGTCTTATAATAGCATCAATATATCCATAAGAGTTCACTTCATCAAATTTTGCAGGAGAAAGTAGACCGTCATTTAACTCAGATGCAATTTCACTCATATTTATATTATTAAAGCGTATATAGAAATCTTCATATCCAAGTTTTTCAAACACAGTAATACGGTCACTGTATCTATCTTCCCATTTTTTAATCCACTGTATAAATCTCTCAGGTGTGCTTATTGTAGCAGAAATTGTGACTTCGTCCAGTAATTCATTAGAGGTAAGCAACTGCTGTACATTTAGTCCAGCACGTGAATAACTATAAATATCATCTTCAAATGTTTTCCTGATATTTATGATAAATTTTCGCACAGTTTTTAGATCATTCGTTTTAATAAAAATAATTAAGTCGCTGATATCGAGACTGAGATAAACAAAGTAGTCAAAGGATACACCAATTTCTTCAAGGTCTTCTTTCTTTTTATCAAGACGAAGCTTCAATGACTTGAAGCTTTTTTCGATTGACGAGAAGTTTTGTCCAAATTGAACGAGTGATACAAATGTGTAATTAGATTTTATATCCCAAAATTTCTTGCTGTTGTCTTCTTCGTCCATCATCGTAAAACCTAGGAGATGGTGATTTGCATCACTTTCTTTAATTACATTGCTCTTTTTAGTAATTTCATTTATTCTACTAAAGTATGCTTCGGAAGATTCAACTGAGAAGCCCTCTATCGATATCGGTGTAACAGTGAAGCGATCAAAATCTCCTAATGTCTGGAAAGACAATGTCTCGCTTGACTTCCCCCAAGATTCCGAACCCTTTTCAAAAGTAAGAACTATTCCATCAAACTCACAATAGTCTTTACTCGTATTAAACTTAAACATGGATAATATCTCCCATTAGTATATTTTCAAAAAATCGAGTTCATTTTTAAGCCTAGATAATTATTTCATTGATATCTTATGTGAGCTTGTGGTAGTTTATTCTAATTTGCACTGTTTCAATAAACTACAACTCATTATTTGTATTCTGTGTACACACAACAATCAAGATACAGTGGTATAATAGTGGTATAATAATTGAGTCATGGTTTGATGGTTGACGGCTGTAACGAACTGTGTGCAATCTCAATTTGTGCGCGAGTGTGTGGTACACTAGGTGGAGCATCAGGTACACTACATTTTTCATCAATTACATCAAGTATACATAATATGAATTTATTTTGCGACTTTATACGCAATTTGTTGTAAATATATCTACGTCCGCCTGCATCTTTTATGCAAACATAGCACCATAATATCCGACTTAGTTCGTCAAGTAAATTTTTATACTTAGTTGAATCATCAATATCTCTATCAATACATTCATTAACACTATTTATTAAAAAGTCGTGTTGACTATAATTTTTAGTTATCGTCATTTCACCATTTAGTCCATGAAGGCAAATGTTACCATGACAACTTTTATGATATTCATTTCGTATGCTAGTGCGTTCATTTATAGCTTTGAAAATGGCTGTGTAGCCAAGAATGAAGCGCTTCAACTCTCTACTTTCACTAAATAGTTTTTGAATTGAATAGCACTTAATCATTTTTTCTTTACATTGCTTTTCTGTAAGTTCTAATGTTCTCGCACGATAGTGGTCATAATTACTTTTTTCTACTACAGTTTTAGCAGCACCATTGACTATGGCCATAGCATGATTGTATACTCGATTATAGAATGCATCTAAAAAACCGCAACAGCATTTCGATGAAATACATTTACTAGAGCCACATTGTGCAATACAGCATTGCTTTGAAGAATTCTCACTTACACAACGTTCCATAGCAATTGCCAATTCCATCACTGCGAGAGGATAATGTCCTTCTTTAGAATCGACTACTGAAGGAGTATTAATCAATATTTCATCGAAAATATTTAATGCTAGACCATTATCATCAACATCGTTATCCGTTTTTTGATTAATACAGAGGAATTCGTACCAAAGTTTCGTATCCTTATAAAATAGACGACGTAAAAGTGCAAACCGTAGAAATATTATAACTAATAAGTATATAACTAACATTACTAGAGACAAAAACACACGCTCTGTCGAATAAGTTACGAGCAAAGAAACGAATGCAAAAACAAAGAATAATATTGATTTAATGAAAACGCGTTTGTAGGATGGTAAACAAAAATGCTTTTTCAATATAGTCTTTTTATTATTATTTTGATCACTGCCATCAATACATAAACAACGCAAATGATTGTTATATTTTTCTAATTTTATATGCATATAAGTTAGTAATAGGCTGGATAAACCTAAGTAGCCAGCAGTTATGGTCCAAAAAATAGCAGACTGCAATCTGACTACAGACACAGGAATATTTTGAAAGCATGCATTTGCCCAGCAAATATCCAAGTTATAAAGGTAAGCCAATGCCATGGCACTTGGAGGGAAACTGCATGTTAATGCAATGAGATACCAGTTGATGGCTCTCCTCTTTTTGCGTTTCGATATAGATATCACCCTTTTAAATACATTTTTGTGATAAGCTCGCGAAAACACAGTTGTTATTTAATCGTCATTACTCGTCTCATCCCAAAAAGTAATTTCATTTTTTTGTACTGAATAATCAATTTCAAAAGAAAATTCGAGTCCATTTCCATATATATGGGGCACAACTCGATTACGAAAATTCAAAAAAGACGAATCACCTTTCGGCGAATCTTTCTCTGCATCATACAAAACATTTGACATTATCGAACCAATCTCTTTGATATAAGAAAAATGTTTCATCTCATCGTGATTAATATTAATTGTCCCCATTATTTATTTTCTCCTTCTGATATTGCCATATCAAATAAAATTTGTCGTATTGTTATAATTATTTATTTTATTAATTATGTCATAATTTGGTTATATCATTTTATTAGCTTCTTTTCACACAACAACTATCAGAAGAGACACTACGCCCAACGCACAATCAGACTTAGTGTCTCTTTTAATTTTGTTACTACTATGTGGTTTGTGAATGAATATCATAATATACTAATCCCTCTCATATTACTCGTAAAACCCCTAACTTAAGTAGGAGTAACCTTCCAACAAGCAATAAGTGATTAATTCGGATATGATACGAGAGCTTCATAAATTTACAAGTGCGATTATGTCATCTAAATGCATAAATGCAATACCTTTTTGAATTATTTTTCATATTTCGTCCACATTTGGCAATACTGTACCATATTTATGTGGTAATTATCCCATTGGCACATGAATCACACAGTATTAGGATGATGATTTCGCAAAAATGCATATTTAAATTTCATACAGCTAACAGCTGATGTAAAGTTTTGTGAAATATAATTCATACTAACACACTCATATCGTTTTGTAAATAAATATTCAGTAAATTATTAATACATTTTGTGTGCCTATTTTTATTGAGCTCAGCGGGCGGCGTTTAATATCAACCACAAAACGTTTAATTTTCTACACTTCTCCCCTGCAAACGATTATTGAAATGTGTAAGAAGTTTGTGTTAGCATTTTACTGATAAGCGGAGGTAAAGTGTATGCGCAAACTTGCTATAATATCATTTTATTTTGCAGTTGCTATTTTTCTTTCAAAATATTTAGCAGCACATGAGTGGCTATTGATTTGTGGAGGCATAGCGGCTGTTTGTTCACTTGCTGGTTTCTTTTTTACAGGCAATAATCGAAAACGTATAATAATTGCTTTATTAGCAGTAGCAATTGGCTTTCTTTGGTTTTGGACTTACGAGACTATTTTCGTGAAACCATATTTTGCACTACACGAAGAAACTATGGCCACAACTGTTACAATAACTGATTATCCTGTAGCTAGGCGAACACGTGGATATCGTGTTGATGCATCATTTCGACTAGATGGACAACGAGCAACGAACGTGCGATTATATTTTAATAATGAAGCTGAACTAAAACCCGGAGACATCGTTGAAGTTACTGCACAATTTCAACGTACCGATATCACAAGTGATGGTGATAGATTTGATGCTCTTATCTCAAGAGGCATTCCCCTGTCCGCACGAGTATCCGGAAATCTTTCGGTAATAGATTTCGACAACAGTATTCGGTATTTACCAAAAAGAGTTGCAGAAGCGGTTGCACAGAGGATAGATGAAATATTCCCGGAAGACATTTCCGCATTTATGCAAGCGTTACTCATGGGCAAACGTGATAAGTTATATAGTGACACCTCACTCACGTCCTCATTATCAACATCAGGCATAATTCATATTGTATCAGTATCCGGAATGCACATTGCATTTCTGATGGGATTTCTTGCGCAAATTATCAGAAGTAAAAAGTTGTTCTCATTTTATGGCATACCTATTTTACTTTTCTTCATGGCAATGACCGGCTTCACACCCGCTGTATCACGAGCCGGCATTATGCAAATATTTCTCCTGTGCGCACCATTGTTCCGACGTGAACGTGACAGCATAACATCTCTGTCATTTGCGCTCTTGGTTCTACTTATTCTCAATCCATTTGCTATTGCTTCTGTAGGCTTGCACCTCTCATTTAGTGCAACACTTGGTATAATTTTATTTACATCAAAAATCAGATCAACTGTACTTGACTCGTTTCGGAGTAATAGGCGATTTCGAAAAAAAATACCAAGAGCAACACTAAACTTTGTAACATCAAACTTAGCTACAACAATTGGTGCTCTCATATTCACAATTCCGTTAACTGCAATACATTTTGGTCATGTATCTATTATTGCACCGCTGACCAACCTGCTTACAATTGGTGCAGTGTCACTCGTTTTTCCATTAGGATTGGTTGCAGTATTATTTAGCTTTGTAATACCGATACTCGGTAGTATTGTCGCCTTTCCTGTTTCACAAGCAGCTCGTTATATCATATATATCGCACGCGCTTTCGCTACCATACCATTTTCTATCGTTTACTCCACGAACGCACATATAATGTTGTGGCTTGCCTATGTTTACGTTATGTTTTCTTCATTACCGCTTCTAAAAGCAAGATTTCGGCAATATATTTTGCCCATTTGCATTTCTTTGATGCTGCTATTTATTCTCATACTTGTTACCCCACTATCTTCTATCGTGGACACGAACTCTATTACTGTTGTGGATGTTGGGCAAGGATTAAGTGTAGTTGTCACATCTGATGACTTTACTATGGTTGTTGACTGTGGAAGTATAACTGCTAATAATCCGGGTGAAATAGTGCATGAATTTTTAATGAATATCGGGCGCACATCAATTGATTTGCTCGCACTAACCCACTTTCACTCAGATCATTCGAATGGCGTGGAGTTTTTACTTAGCAGAATGTCCATTTCAGTACTTGCAATTCCCGATCCCCAAGGAGATTTTATTGCATATGGTATAATCGAGCTTGCAAGAAGCCGAGGAACTGATATAATATACGTAACAGAAACTCTAAGCATTGAACTTGGCGATAATAATGATACTACTATATTTCTGTATCCACCAATGGGAGTGGGAGATTCTAATGAGCAAGGAATCAGTATCCTAACCATAGGCGACGTTACAGCGTTAATCACAGGCGACATGGCATCTTCAACTGAAAGAGCACTGTTGAGATTCGCAACACTCCCGAAGCTGGATGTTTTGGTTGTCGGTCACCATGGTTCGCGGCACTCTACATCCGACGAACTCTTAGATGCATTAATGCCGGATATTGCCGTAATTCCTGTCGGACGAAATAGCTTTGGTCACCCGGCACAAGAAGTGCTGGACCGTCTCGCTCGTATTGGAGCTGTTGTTTACAGAACTGATGAACATGGACATGTAACTATTAGGGCACCTCTAAAAACCTAACGCCCATATATGGAGGAAAGAATAATTAGTAAAAAAAATAATTACGATACACTTGCATCTTCGATAAGAGATGGTAATGTTGATAAACTCTATATTTTTCACGGCGAAGAACGCTATCTGCTAGAGCATAGTCTTGGCAGCATGCGAAAATTGTTATGTCCAAATGGACTTGATGGTTTTAATTATAATTATTTCGATGGTAGCAAGCTTACAGTAGATTTGCTTGAAAATGCCATAGATACACTTCCTGTTTTTGCGGATAAAACCTTTATCGAGATACATGATTTTAATTTATTTAAGGGCGATGCTAGAGAGCGATTTTGTAAAATATTCGCCGATTTACCTGATTATGTGTGTATTGTTTTTGTGTTTAACACAATTGAGTATAAGCCTGACGGTCGACAAAAGTTAAACAAAGAATTGCTCAAGCATATGAATGTTATAGATTTTGTCGCACAAGGTCAAGACAGGCTTGTAAAATGGATAAAGCGTCATTTTGCAGATGCCGGAAAAAACATCAGCACACATGACGCAGAGTATCTATCATTTATTACAGGTGGATTGATGGTAAATCTTAAAGGTGAAATTGAGAAGGTCGCTGCATATTCAAAGAGCGAAATGATAACAAAACAAGATATTGATACAGTTGTTACACCTGTTCTCGATACAGTTGTCTACAAGCTCGCAGATGCACTCGCTAGTCGTAATAGTAAACAAGCATTGCAGATACTTGATGAGCTTTTCCAAATGAGAGAAGTCCCGCACAGACTTATTTCCAGTGTATCGATAAAAATGCGTCAACTACTAGCTGCCAGAATCTGCATTGAAAACAATCTAGATAAAGCGAAATTAATGAAACTCACCGGCATAAGGTTTGATTTTCAAGCAAAGATGCTTATGAATACTGCTAACAAAGCCAAGCTTTCTGAATGTCGCGCAGCTGTTCTAGCTTGTGCTGCAACTGCACTAGAACTAAATAGCACTTCCACTAATCCCGAGTCACAAATGATTGAGCTGGTAACAAAATTGGCGTTGGTGTAATGCAGGAAATTCTTTTATCAGAGGTCACTGAAAAGTTCTCGTTCGTCATCCCGGGCTTGACCCGGGATCTATTACAAAGTTTGATTCTAATAGATTGCGGCTCGGAGGCCGCAATGACGATGTTGTGCAGTCGGAAACTATAATAGTAAAGGAATGGTCATTCATTTGAAGCAAGTACATGAAGTAATCGTCGTTGAGGGACAATATGATAAAAATAGGGTAAGCCAGGTCGTTGATGCAACAATAATTGAGACATCAGGCTTTGGCTTTATTAAGAATGCAGATAAAGTTACGCTACTTCGTAAACTTGCAGAAAAGCGTGGCATTATTATACTTACAGATAATGATAAAGCAGGCTTCTTTATTCGTGGGCGATTGAAAGATATACTTGGAAACAAAAATATTAAGCATGCATATATCCCTGATATAAAAGGACAAGAGAAGCGAAAAAAAGTTCAATCAAAAGAAGGCAAGCTTGGGGTCGAGAGCATGAGTAAAGATGCCATTATTAAAGCTCTAACATTGGCTGGTGCTACTTTTACAGATGAAGCTCTTCCTAAAATATCTGCAAATACGCGCATAACAAAGGCTGATTTGTTCGAACTTGGACTGACAGGACAAGTTCATAGCTCACTGAAACGAAGAGAACTATTAAAACAATTACAGCTTCCTGAGCGTCTACCAACAAACGGGCTTTTAGATGTACTGAATATACTGTACTCAAAAGATGAATTTATCGAATATTTTTCAAATCCCGAAAATAGTGTATACAAAGTTTAGTGCATTATGTTATACTGCACACAATATATTGATATAGAGTACTTCATAAACAAAATAATCAGCTTTTTCTTGCGCCATTTTATTTACGTAGTACTAAAGTTAATCTGAAAGGAATGTGCAATATAATGAAATGTCCTTTTTGTGGGTATTATGAAAGCAAGGTTGTCGATTCTCGACCTGCCGAGGAAGGCGCAACTATTCGTAGAAGGCGTGAATGCCTGAGTTGTAATAAAAGATTTACCACTTACGAAATCATGGAACGGCTACCTCTTGTTGTTGTGAAAAAAGACGGCAGTAGGCAAACATTCGATAAACAAAAGGTTATTAATGGAATGCTTAGAGCATGCGAAAAGCGCCCTGTATCCCTCGCAGAACTCTCTAATTTCGCTGATGAGATTGAGCAAGAACTACAAAATTCACTCGAACGTGAAATTAAGACAACAGATATTGGCGAAATGATTATGGGAGGTCTAAAATCTCTCGATGAAGTTGCATATGTTAGATTTGCTTCTGTTTATCGTCAATTCCGCGACATAAGCTCCTTTATGGAAGAGCTTAACAGGTTGCTATTAGAAGATTAATAACATTTCAAAATAATATAGTGTAGCGAAACGGGTCGTCAAGGATGCCGACCCCTGCATGATGCGATTTCATTTCAAATAAATGTCTCGTATATATACTCGCGAGCAAAAACATTTGCCGTCACTACACTGGTATTTTGCCGATATACGTTGCGTCAAATTCTTGAAAGGCCACTGGCATTACTGCTAATTTGCCACAACGCCTATCAACAAAATATTCAGCGTATTAACAGCAAATGTTTTCGCTCGCGAGTATAGTAGGAATCGGCTTCCAAACGTCCCATTATTATTGCTTTGTAGCTATTGCGCCATTTTACTCTATGTCTTCAACAATTTCATCAGGTGGCTGATCTAGTATTTCCGGACTTTTCAACAAGCTTTTAAAAACCTTGAAAGCCTGTGAAAAATAAAATCCGTCACATATTCGTTCATCAACAACTAACTTAAATTCAATGTACCTTTTCGAACTTACATTTCCTTTTGAGTCCATCTCATATACTTTCTTCTTTGCACCCATAGCTATAAATACCGGTAGATTACCAAAGTTATATAAATGATGATATATTGCAGGAAGCCCAATTGAACCCAAATCGGTCATTATTACAGAACCATGAAATGGACTTCCATCAAGAATAACTTTTGGTAGCATTCCAAAATAATCTAGTAATTTTAAAAATCCAACCGTGCATCTCAGGATGCCTCTCGGAAGCTTCATGAAACTTGCCGCAAGTTTATCTGTTTTTGTTTCGTCTCCATCATTTCTTACTTTATTTATTTCTTCATTTAGTTTATGATAAACATCAGTTATTGTTTCATTACGCTCAAATGCAATCTTAACTGATGTCTCACTTGCATCAGTTCTTAGTCGCTTTTTAATAGTCATCATGAACTCAACATTTTCTCGGGCATATATTCTTTGACCCGAACAGAATCTATTAATTCCGGGATATTGTGCAGCCGTTCTTATATACGTTGCTATAAAGAGATGCAGCATTCCCATGCCTGGATACCCATCTATCCTTTTTTTTCTTAAGAATCGTTCAATTTCAGTTATCTCGATTGTTTCAGAAAAATAATTACTAGCTTCACTTTTCTCCTTCATGATGAACGGAATCATTGCATTATAAGGATCGAGCTTTCGGAGACGTCTTCCATCACGTCTATCTCCGAACCTCTTCTTCCGTTTTTTTTCCATTGTAAATGACCATTCCTTTCGTACTGCTCCAAACATGAATAAAGAATAGGCACTCTGCGCATTAATTTGCGGTTCCCCCCTGGGAGAACAAAGTGGCACATTCTCACGCAAGTCTGAATTTATTCAAACTCACCATTCCATATGTGATTTATTATTGCTTAACGAATTTTACATTATTGACATATACTTGTCAAATTCACTATGTATATGTTATCATGAAAAATATATTATTTTTATGCATATTTCTATAGTTTCAATTTGAAAGGAATGTCTGGTAGTATGCTAGCTGACAACTTAAAAAAAATACTCGCTGCTGAAGATGAAGCAAATCAATTAAAGTATATCATTCTCAACAGGTCAAAGGAAACAATTGAGCAAACAAAAATCGATGGCGAAAAAGCACTAACTGAAGCCCGTACTCGCGCCGAGCGCGAAATTGAACAGTTAAAAAAATCAGCTGATCAAAGAGCCATGGAAGCCGCATCAGAACTAGCTTCATCAACGGCAAATCGTCTTGCTACGATGCATGCACGGTCAGAAAAGCGTATGGAAATGGTTGCTGAACGAATCTTTGAAAGGATTAAAAGCGTATAAGTTTGAATAAATTCAAACTATACGAGAGAATTTGCCAATTGCGCTCATGAGGAAGCGCAATAGATGCACGAAATGACCATCACTTCTCAAGGTCGCTTTGTGTCTAAAGATTTTCGAAAGGAATGGTCATTATAATGGCTGCAATCAAAAAAATCAGTATGATTATTTCGCATTCAGATGTCGTTAATTTAATAAGCGAGCTAATATATTTGGAATGTTTTGAGCCTATGGAACCTGAGATAGCATTTAATCTATCTGAACTTGATAATTACATTGAACGCGAGACTATGGATCTCGAACCCTATGAAGTTAATATTGAAAGCCTTACATTGTTAACAACAAAATATACATACACGCTTATAGGATGGATGCCTGCTGAGTTTGAGTCAGAGCTTACATCAGCACTTTCCGGTCTTACGTGTGCATGGGAGATTGAAGATCCGGAGCCTGATGAGGCTGAGTATGCTCCTGTATATATAAAGCATCCGCATTTGTTTGGAAAACTTCGCAGTGCCGGTCGTAGCGTTTTCGAACCACTTGCCAAAAAACAAATTGTTTTCTAAAATAAGCACATCGAAAGGAATTATAAAATCTATGCAGGGCTTGGAAAAAATACTTGAACATATTAAAATTGAATCTGAAAGAGAATGTAAGGAAATAGCCATTAAAGCTAATAGCGAAAACAAAAAATATATTTCTCAATATTCTCAAAAAGAAAAAGCTACCTATTCATCTCATATGGAAAAAGGGAAAAAAGAAATTGAAAACAGAGTTGAGCAATTATCGAATCTGGCTGACGAGCAATCCAAAAAGTTGATATATTCAGCCGAACAAAGTGTTCTCGATGATGTGCTTGCGCTAACAGCAAAAAAACTTTCCGCACTTCCTGCAAATGAATATAGTAATTTGTTGAAAAGACTTGGTGTTGAAGAGGGATGCAAACCGGAATATCTCGTCGAACAGTATCGAGATGAACTTACACCATCTGTCATATCTGCCCTATTCGGTTAAAGTGGTACATAATTTAATAATACTGATTAGGGGCTATTGCATCAATTTGCAATAGCCCCCTATGTGCTTTTATGTGGATATAATTAATTACACTTGAACAAAGAAGAACGCTGCATTTCTTTCAGGCACACCACGGTGCAGATTTTCTATCCATTCGCTGTGATTGTCTGTTCTCATGAGATCCGCAGCCATTGCTTCAAAGAATAAATCGTAAAACCCTGTAAAGTATACAAGATGGTAACCAAAAGCTTCTGTATAAATTAATTCCCAGTCACCAACCGTACGACTTTCATCAAATAACCATTCTTCAATCTCAGTAACCACTCTCATTCCATTAAAACCGGTACCATGGAATGTTGCCATCGCAATATTCGGATAATAGCCACCTTCTGTATGGTCATCAGAATGTTCATCCATAAGTTCTAATAACGCTGCTTCAGTCCCTCCAGCAGTTTCAAAGAGTGAGCGAACAAGTGCACCACGAGCATGCAGTTCTTGCTCTGCTAATTCAACAGCATCAAGATATGCAGGATCATCTTCACCATCTAGGAATTCGGATGGATCTATAAAGGGTCGTGAAAGAAGAATTTGTCTCATTCCTACCATTTGGTAGTTGTTATCATCACGAGAAATGTAGAATAGAACTGAAAAACTTTGCCCCTCATTCATTTCAATGACTACTGTGTCACCATAATCCCTCGCATCATCAATCAGCCAATCACGTATATCATCAGCTAGATTTTCTCCTTGAGTTTGGCGAATCGTGAAAACAGGATCGTGAAATGATTCATTGTATTCCCCTGCAGCTACGATGAAATCGTCTTCGTTTTCTACATCTTCTATAATATTATAAGCAGATAAACGAGCCTCATTACTTGCATTTTGTAATGCTTCACTAAAAATATCATCATTTTCAAAGTCTTCTTCAAAAATACTTTCTGCCTGAACCAGTACTTGTCTAAAATTAAAGAAATCTAAGTCATCTCTATGTTCATTATAATAAGTAATAAGCTCTTGCTCACTATATTCAAAAGATTCACGTACATGTTCGTTATATGCTCCGGCAATAGATATAAACTCAAGTATCTCTCTGTAAACTCTTACATTCATAGCATTGCCAAACTGTATCTGAAGAAGGCTGTCCGCTGACGGGAATTGCCACATTGCAGCTTGCAATGCAATCATTTCTATATCCTCGTCGATAGCTTCTATTTGCTCTTCAGTTAGTTCAAACCCTGACGCATTTGCAGCATTATACAAAGCAACCAGCTCTGTCAACGTCGTAAGTGCTTCATCAATAAAGTAATCTGCCCAAGTCATATCTTCATCGAAAAATGATGTTTGTGTTGACAGCGGTCTCTCAGGATCAGGCAACGCTTCTTCCATTCCCATTTGAGACCATAAGTTCACATGTTCCATGTTTTCTACGTTTACAAAATACTCAAACTCAGCAGTTGTAAAGCTTACACCATCAATTGTTACAACCGGTAGCGTGCGGCGTACAAAGTTTGAGTTCAATGTTATTGCCACCGCAGAAACAACTAATAGTACAGCAATTATAATGATTGCTGTGCGTCTCGTCTTCCGTTTTTCAGTTTGCTCTTTCTGTGTTTGCTCTAATTTTCTTTTTGCCTTGTCTGTTTTCTTATCAAACATACCACTCATAAGTCTGTCAATCCTTTTTCATATAATGTTGTCGTAACTGCGGTTTGCTAGACTTTGCAAACCAGCGGTTATTATACCCCAAGACAAAACCAAATGCAAGGATAAATCGTTGCATTTGGTAATTTTTTGCGCCTTTTTTCACCAGTCCCATGTTAGCCGTAATCAAGCGGTATGTCTCGGATTTTTCGCGTATGTATGGCGATGAGACCCGTTCTAGCGAAAAATTCGGGACATACCGTTTGATTATGGTAGGTGTTATGCATGGTCTTTTCTACCCCCGCCGTGCCGTGTAAGCCCCTTAATAACCTGACCGTACGGACAGGTGGGTCGCCTCCTTCATGCTGCGCGCTTCCAACATCCAAACCGTGATATACACGGTTCGGGAGGCCTGCAATTCACGTGAAGAGTCCGGCATCCCTTATAAGTAATGTAGGTTTAAATAGGCTTATCACTAACAAAGCAGGGATATTGTACTTATTGATGTATACTCGCGAGTATAATTAGTCTTCTTCAACCATTCGCTCTATGAACCGTTCGCACAAATCATCAAGAAGTGAATCATCATCAATTGATACGAGTATCTCTTCCCCATCCTCATCGACTGCTTTTAGTATTATTAAACCATACTCATCATCTTCTTCATCCATATCTGTTGGCAAAAAGGCTAAATAATACGTGTTATCTACTTCAATAGTATCAACATGCTCTAGTACAAAATCATTACCATCTTCATCAGAAACGGTAATAAAATCACTACCAAAATCGTTACTCATGATGTTCAACCTCACAATAACTTTTTAAAATCAATCAATATTCTAGCACTATTTGCTCTTTTGTGCAAGATATATATTCAACTAATTGCTTCCATTATGGCGTTTTCAATTAGCTCTTCCGTATGTGTGCCACCACCTAAGAATGTATCGACGATTACGCCATCTCTTCCTATTACCACCGTATATGGAACACCGGGTGATGGATATAGATTTATGTGAATATATGCACTTTCATCTACTCCAATTGGGTAAGTAAAACCGCGTTCATCAATAAATTCATGTATACGTTCTCCTTGTTCGCCAACATTTATTCCGACAATAATCGCATCACCCTCAAATTGCTCAGACAAGGCTTGCATTGCAGGCATTTTTGCTACACATGGACCGCACCATGTTGCCCAGAAGTCGAGAACAACTACAGTGCCTCTGTGCTCGGATAGTGTAAATGTCTCCCCTGTTAACAATTGTACACTAAAATCCGGTGCTAACTCTTCTACCGACAGCATATCATCCTCAGAAACAGAAAATTCCTCTTCAATATAATCCCGCAATCTATCGTAGCGATATATCATAACAACGTTTACATATAAGCTAAGTGCTAATACTATAGATAAAATAATAATCGCAACTTTACTCTTCGATATTGACTTCTCTTCTTTTTCACTTTTCATTTTTGCTTCCCTTCTTTCTGTATACAATAGCTTTATGTTTACATGCTGGTCGGCAGTCACCGCAACGAATGCACTCTCGGTCATTTATTTTTTGTGCATCTAGTTTGCATGAGCGCGTACAAGCATGACATCCTGTACAGTGTTCTTCATTTACTTTTATACCAAATAATGCATATTTATTGAACAGCGAGTAGATTGCTCCCAAAGGACAAAGAAAACGACAGAACGGACGGAAAACAAAGACACTTGCAATTATGATTATTCCAAGCCAAATTAGTCGCCACTGGAATAGCACTCCTGTAATCGCCCGCAAACTCTCGTTGGCAAGCACAAGTGGGATACCAGCTTGTAATGTGCCCATTGGGCACAAGTATTTGCAAAATGCAGGTTCACTTATTCCATTAATCCACATAAAATATAATGGAAGAAATATTACGAATATGATTAATATTGCATATTTGCTGAGAGAAAGCCAGCGTGTGACTTTGCTTTTTCGTAGCTTTGGCGATGGGATTTTGTTAAGTAAATCTTGAACAAGTCCAAAAGGACAGAGAAATGCACAAATTGCTCGCCCTAACAAGACGCCGAATAAAACTAATATTCCCATTATATAAAGAGGCAGCTTCGTTCTTATATCCCCTAGCGCAGTTTGAAAACTGCCTAAAGGACAAGCGGCAATGGCTCCCGGACAGGAATGGCAGTTAAGTCCGGGTACACATAAACCTTTTGTGCGACCTGTATATATTGTACCCCGCGCAAATCCAACAAGATTGATATTATATAAAAGTGCAGATGCAAATTGAATAATTCTACGTTTAACCAATTCCGATACACTCCAAACATATAACGGTAGCTCTCTGCATGGTGTCTAGATAGCCATTTTGAACTATTCCCACAATGATAAGTAACACGGCTAACGTGAGAAGTGTATAGCTGATAATTTTCCTTTTCATGGGTGTAATCGTCACTCCTCGCCCTCATTATCACTTACTGAATTGTAATACTGATCCCCGTTTAAAAAGGCTGTCAACAGACGGTTTGAAGATCACTAATTGTCTAAACAATTTCAATTGTCCATGTATTTATATAACGCTTTTTCGGCTCCAAACTAACTAAATCCGGCTGTTTTTCGATATCTTCAACAATGCCCTCTCTTGAACACAGCGAGGTCCACGGCTCTATGCAGACATAAGGTGCATCACTCTTAGGTCTGTGCCAAATACCCAGATAATCCATATCCGGATATGAAACAGTCACAGATTTTGTACCCTTATTACTTTTTAATGTAATTTTACGACAAACATCCTTCAAAATAATTGCATCATCATCAAATAAATCGTGCTGTAGCGGTATTCGCCGTCCATCTTCTAATGCATATTCTGTATCGTGACCATTTAGAAAAACATTCTCAGAAAATCCTATACGTACCGGACTGCACTTTTCCGCAAATTCGAGGATATAATCATCAAAGCTGAGACCATCCTCAATTGGAACGCAAAATCCCGGATGCCCGCCTATGCCAAAGAACATACGTTCATCGCCGCAATTTAGCACATCATAGGTTACTTGAATCATATTGTCTTGCAATGTGTAGCTAATTCTGAGTTCAAATGGAAATGGATAATCTTTCAATGTAGCATCACTACTTTTAAGAATGTAGCAAACCATATTTTCTGAAATATGCTCCACATCCATCTGCGTCTCAGGCAAAAAACCATGGATACTCATATTGTAGCGTTTGCCTTTATAGAGATAGCTACCTTCTGTAAGACGTGCGATATATGGGAAAATGTTATATGCCCGTCTATTCCAATATTTGGGGTCACCCTGCCAAAGATATTCTGTTCCGCTATTGTCTTGAATAGATTGCATCTCAGCAGCACGTGGAGATATTACTACTTGTAATTTTGAATTGCCGATTTTTTGAAGTTCCATTGAATTCTCCTTCATTCATATATACCTTATTCTCATATAAAAACACATGATTAGCGCTTTCATTCATAAAATATAAAGCACATTGTGGATATTGTCAACACGGTATAATCATTTCATAAATTTGTTTACAATATCACATAAGGTATGCTGCTTAATAAAATATTACACTTTTCTTCATTTTTTCTTAGGAATTCATAAAGGAAACATTAAGAATGACCCGTTATTCTCATATTATACGAATAGGGAAAGGCGGGTTTTACTATGATACATAAAATTTTTATAACTGCTGAAGAAATTATAAATGCCTCTATTGCAAGGATGGTGAGCATATGAAATCGTTGAGAAGTTATGGAGGAATAGACCAATTCAGATTGATTGCTGCATTTCTGATCGTGGGTATACACACTTATCCACTCGCTTCTGTCAGCACAGAACTTAATTTTGTGTTTGTTCACGTACTTGCACGGATTGCCGTACCATTTTTCTTAATGGCTACCGGTTATTTTCTATTACCAAAAGCTTTTAATAATGACAATCATGATATGAAACCCTTGCTGCGTTTTGTTACAAAAACTGCATTGCTTTATGCCGGGGCTACCCTGCTGTATTTACCAATTAGTATCTATGCAGGTCAATACTCAAATGTGAATATTTTTACTATTTTCATTAGAAATATTCTTTTCGATGGTACATTTTATCATCTTTGGTATTTGCCTGCAGCAATCATTGGTGCTTTATTAGTGTATGCATTATGTCGCAGATTCTCACTACGCATTGTCATTAGTATAACACTCGTTTTATATATTATCGGTTTACTCGGCGACAACTATTGGGGTATAACTTCAGAAATCCCATTTTTGAGAACGGCATATGACGCTGGATTCCAGCTGTTTTCTTTCACACGAAACGGTTTATTCTACGCACCTGTTTTCCTTGCAATGGGAGCAGTAATAGCAAAACGAGAGCATCAAATGCAACAAAGAACAAACATTATAGGGTTTGTTCTTTGTATGGCACTTATGTTGACAGAGGGTATTTTACTGAATAATTTTGGCTCTCCACGTCACAGTAGTATGTATATTGCACTATTACCCTGTATGTTTTTCCTATTCCAACTAATATGTAATCGTAATGGAAAACGTTCACTCTTCATGCGCGACGTTTCCATGTGGATTTACATTCTGCACCCATTATTCATCATTGGTGTTCGCGGGATAGGCAGAATCACAAATCTTACAAATATTTTGGTTGGAAATAGTGTCCTATTCTATCTTGCAGTTTGTGGCTTGTCTTTCGCAGCTGCTGCCTTTATCACATCTTGGAAATTAAGGAAAAAACCTGTCGCTCGCGATGCAGTGTTGAGCAATTAATACTGATCACTAATAGAAAACGTTGATATATTTGTGAGATTATTTTTCGTCATTCAAGGCGAAAATCCGAAGTAATGCCTGTGGCCTTTCAAGGATTTTCAACGATGAATGACGGTAAATAG
>Ga0123355_10001421_pt1 | contig 33428 bp, 29 predicted proteins | sample TergutEmb28metaG_3_FD_89872 | JGI IMG/M metagenome (GOLD analysis project Ga0123355, IMG submission 89872) | Embiratermes neotenicus P1 segment gut microbial communities from Petit-Saut dam, French Guiana - Emb289 P1 | ecosystem: Host-associated > Arthropoda: Insects > Digestive system > Gut ...
CCACCATGGCAATGAACTGTTTGGCACATTGCCGCCGTTCACATCCAATGCATCGATATCATTGATTTCTTCAAAATTTTCCAGGATAGATAGTTCACTGTTCATACACATACCTCCCTTCGTTTTTTATTCATACATTTTTATGCCAAACCATTCGCATCCCATCATCTTGTCGCGATCAAGACAACCTTCGACATCAGGTAAGAGCCAAACTAAGTATTACCAAAACTACTTTCAACCCGGCCTAAACTACATTCGGGCTAATGGATATATAAACATCAACTTCAAACTTATCCACATCCTCCATATCCGTTACTTCATTTATAGTAACGATAAACCCAGCGGAAATTGGCGTCAGCCCATTCTCCTCAATATATTCATTCATCTGTAGCATAGTACTCTCCAGCAATTGTGGGTTACCTTTATGGGTTGTGGCAATGCAGTTGTCCAAAAACAACCAGGGCTTGAACACAAACTCGTCTGTAGATGGTATTTCCATATCCAGCGGAAGGTACATTTCCACATCCATTACATCGCCATCTATGGCATAGGTTGCGGAAATACCGCCACCAATTTTTTTCGCTCCGCATTGTTCTACATACGCCAGCATTTTTTCTGCATGGGCTTGCAGCTCGGTCGCACGCAATTTTTTCCTAAAAGATATTAGGCTTTGTTTGTCCAATGTCTGTTTAGTTAAAATGGTCATAATAGTCGCCTCTCTTTCGATTTTGTTCCCTCGTTGTTGATGAACAAATAATACCACCCTTCGACAATCTTGTGTTGATTTTGTTCCAAATGTGCGAAAATTTGCTCCAAATGCAATTTTTTTTGCATTTGGAGCAAAAAACAGTACATTTAGAACAATGATTTCTCACTTTACTAAGAAAAAGCCCTAGAATGATTCCTAGTTACTTTCATACATTTGGGTTGTATAATACGTACAAGTCAAAAGGCGCACCACTGTTGCGCTGTCTTAACCCGCGATATTCCTGGCGTCAAATGTTAGCCACATCCCTGCGTGAAGCGAATACGGATATATAAGACATTTGCATATTTTGTTGCCACCTATTTGACATACCCTGGTTTTTACTTGTAAAAACCGCTGGAGAAGATACACTCGTTTGCAGTAATGGCCAACCTTTGCCGCCTTGTAACATGCGCGCAGCGGTAAACGGCGCGGCCCGTAGTTTATTGTAATCGGCAAATCTTTTCCAAAACGACTTTGGATAAATGTGTATATATGAGGCCTGTGGCAATAGCCATTCTTGTACAGCATATGTTAATGCACAAACAATCAGAGTCGGTTGTAAATGTAAATGAAGATACGTAATATAAAACAACCCCACGGTAAAGGCTGCTTATGCCTTTGCCGCGGGGTTGTTTGTTTTTGTAGCATTTAACTGGACGGTTTTCCGGTTGAATTACTGTAGCTTAATATCTGTGCGTTCAACTTTTTTACCTGCCGTGCCACAATAGTAACATCCATATCATGTTCCATTGTTAAAAGCCTCTGTACCGGGTCAAAGCCTGTAACTTTGTCCATATTGATAAGCAGGTTATTTTGACACCTGTAGAAACGTTTGTCGCTAATGTCTTGCTCTACCTTATTAAGGTGGCCCGAAAACACCTTACGGCCTTCGGTTGTGTAAACCACAACCGTGCGCTTGATATCTGGATCTGTTGTAAAGCAGATGATTTTACTTTTATCAATAACAACAGTACTGCCCGCGCCTATGGATGTGCCAGTGCTGGTAGTTTTTTTTATGTCTTCTGATATTTTGAATATGAAGTTGTCTTGTACAGGGGTGGCTTTGACTGTTAGTTTTTCTACGGCACTATCTAGGCAAGCCCTTATACGTTCATTTTTCTCAACATCATCTTTTTCGATATAGTCCAATGCTTCTATTTTATACTTGAATGTATGCTTAGACGATTTTGCATCAGATGTTATAAATGCGATAAACCCACGCGGGTCGTGTTTGCGTATTTGCATTGCCAGTTCTATTCCGTTGATATCTGCTTCCAGGTGCAGGTCGAGAAAGTACAGTCCAACTACACTAGTGTTTTTTTCTAGGTACTCCAATATCGGAGTTGGGCTTGTTGCGGTACATACTATTTCCATAGCGAAATTGCTCATGGAAGCGTACTTTTCCACCTCGCTTGTTATTGTCGCAAGATACCGCTCATCGTCATCACAGATGAAAATTTTTAGCATATAGCTTGCCCCCTTATTTTAGGATTTTTAGCATTTGTACAAAAGTGCCCTTTTCAATTTCTGTATCCAGTACAAGATGTCTGTTGCTTGCAACTATTTGCGTTGCGCTATACAAACCTGTGCCACGGGAGTTACCCTTTGTGGAAAATCCTTTTTCAAACATCTTGTTTATGGGCGGTGGCGTGTGGCAGGTGTTTGTAAAAATAAATGAAGTGTAGTTATCCATGCTCATTGCCGAAACCCGTACTTCTGCACCAACTACACCCTTGCAGGCCTCTAGGGCATTGTCCAATAATATGCCTGCCACACGACATAGGTCAAGTGGTACATAGTCTATGTTTGGGATGGTGATTATTTCGTCTACCTCTAGCCACATTTCGGTATTCTGTTGCTTGGCTTGAACACATTTAGCAAGTAGTATGCCCACAAGCGTAGGGATTTGTATCAGTTCTAGCTTCTTTGCAATAGCGTCACTTACCGCAATGGATTTTTTGAAAGTATCCATGTATTTATCATAGTAACTTTGCAGGCTGTCTATATCACGGTTTTCCAGTAACTGGCTAAAGCCAAGCATCAAATTCAAATTATCATGCTTGAACCTTTGCATTTCTTGGGAAACGCTGTCTACTTGCTCTGCGTATTTTTGTAGGTTTTGGGCAAGTTCTTCTTTGTGGCGCAGTTCCAGCTCTAGGCGGGTGTTGTTGGCGAATGCGAAGGTTGCGAACATTAGGTAGATGAAACTTGTTGACAGGGCTATGGAGTATGCGAATGTCAGTATTATTTCGTCATCGATCATGTAGCGGAAGAATATAAGTATGAAATATACTAGTAATGTGATAACTGTGCCATATAAGAGATATATAGCTAATTTTCTTTTAAGGGTACTATCAAAGATAGCCAATTTCCTTTTTAGGTAGTTACCAAATAAATGGGAAATGATGAAGCTAATCACAAATGTAATCCCAATGTAAATTAAAGACATTACTGCATCGTTTTGTATATCTCTGCCTATGGCAATGTTCCCTTGGGACAGTAAGTAAATGAATATTATAACTGCACCTGTTATATTTGCAGAGAGAAGCATGATTATGACTGAAAATATGGCGCAGACTATAGATAGCGGCATGATTTTTGTCTTTCTTTGCGATACCGCAGAAAGCATTGCAACAGCGATTACAAGATATGCAATCGTTGTAAGTTCAAAAGAAGGGGAGAGCACTGCTGTGGATATGTTGGCAATAGTAAGCATTGCGACAACAAGAACGTTACCTTTCGCGGAAAGAACATTTCTGTTGATGTTGTTGTAGATTAGGAACATAATCAAACTTCCAAGGAAACTAAAAACTATAAACTCCAACATGAGTCCACCACCTTTCATGCGATATAGATAAATGATACAGTTAAACATCTTTAATGTCAATGATTTTTGACAAAAAAAGAAGTGAACGGAAATATTCTCAAGTGGAAAGCCTCAAAAAAAAAAAAAAACGCACAATTTCATGTGCGCAATGTATATATATCATGTGCATATTGCTCATTTGGCCATCTCGTTAATTATTTCAATTGGCACATCTGGTTCATAGATGCCCCATGCCCAGCACATATTCTGGTCGACAGCCATCTTTTCCAACTGCGCCCCAATCTTCCTCGCCACTTTTTCCCTCAAGCCCTCTGGCTTACCCATGTCTTCAAACTGCATTTGTGTGTTCGTAATTTTCATAATTACGCACGCTCCTTTTCAAAAGTTTATAAGATATTGGTAAAATTGCTACGCACTGAAAAGCAGCCCCCAGCGTTATCAGCAATTTGACTCCATTGTTAGGCACTCGCAGTGCCACTGCCAAAAGTAAAACTCCACATATCACGGCATTTCGTTTTAGTCTTGCCCTCAGCTTTTTGCCCACAAGAGGCCTGGCCTTTGTATCGGCGGGGGCATATTTATATAGGCATAACAAAATGGCAGTAAATGCGGTAAGTACAGCGGCATTCCCTATCCCAAAACCAAGTCCATACACAGCCCATGGTACAATAACAAACAACGTGCAGCTTACAATTGTGCAAACGGTACTATTCAACGCGTGCAAGCCAAAAGAATGGCGTTTTGCAACACAAAACGCAATATGCAGTACCGCAGTTTGCGCAACAACCCCCATTATGGCCGCAAGCAGGTAAATGATAATTAGTTTTGTTACATTTATTATCATCACTTCCATGCCTAGTACCATTTTCGTAAAGTCTAAACCTTCTCTTCCTGTATATACATTTAACTTGCCTGCCAGTACTGCCGCAGACTTACGTATCAATTCGTTTTCCACACTTACCTCCATCTTTTGAATACATAATGCGTAACCACCATTGCGGCAAGAAAGAAAAGAGTCATAACCATAGCAACAACTCTAACTGTAATGCTTGCAGTTTCCGACGCAGCAACAAATGACGAAATGGCCGCTGCAAAAAACAGATAAAATATTATTATTATTTCCTGTGCATCTTTGGGCATTGTCGCCTCCCCTGTTTTTTTCTTAATATACCAGAGGACGACAATTTTGTGTGCGTTTTGTTCCAAATGTACGTTTTTTTGTTCCAAATGCACTTTTTTATCCATAAATAGGCAAAAAAAATCCAACTGGTTGGATTTGGTTACCAGTTGGATTTTTTGCATCATTTTTTCACTTACACCTCGTAAACATCCGCGTCCGACCTACGCCGCTTCAATGTTTCAAACACCGCCAGCACACCAGACAACCCAGCACCCATAAGCAGCGTCATAAATGCCATGTTCTCAAAAATCGCGCTCATTGGCGGAGTCATGTGTAGCAGGTTATCGAATATAAAAAACTGATCTTGGTTGCCAATCGGCATTGCAGAATGCCATCCCGTATCATTGCCGGGTATTTCTTCCAACTCTCCGCCCTCAATAGGGTGGGCTATAGTTACAACATACGCACCCTCAACATTTTCTACAACCCGCACATAAATGTTTTGCGGCATCCCCTTAAACTCAGCCGTTTCGCGGTGTCTCAACTGAAATGTTGTGCTGCCGTTCGCGTCCAATGTGACGGTTACTATTTCACCGCTTATCTCCATCAGCAACTCCGCGTCGGCCAATGGCAAATACTCGTCATTATCGTCACACCAGTAGCGGAAATATATAGTAAATTGATAATAGGCAGCGGGATTTGCCATGTTACCACGCAACATTTTGGTTACAGAAACTGTAAACACATGAAAATATACGACAAAATCGGTCGGCTCTGTCATAAATGCAGTAGCTGTTACTGTGGTGTCTGTTTCATCTAATGTAAACTCGCTGCCTTCATACACTACGGCACGTATAAACCAATGATCAGCGGCTATGCCCTCAATAATTACTTCGCTACCAACACGGAACACATTCTCGTCTTCCGGCTCTAGCAAAACATATGCGCGTTCGTCACTAATCAATGCAGAGCCACGCACCCATGTGCCACTTGTTACGTCATCTCCGTCCACTGTGGCAGTTACTGTGCCGCCATGGTCTGGATAGCCACTAAATGTTAGCCAATAATCCCAAATAGCGACAGCAGTAACGTTAAATCGTGGCATATAAAATGTCGTTTCATCTTCATCTGTGGATATAATTGTTGGGGTAACAACATCGCCGTCGTCATCTACAAATACCCATTCCACAAAACGTCTGCTGTCAGCCACATCCCCTGCGTGGGTTATTGTAACTATTGGATACTCCTGCGGGTCTTCTACAGGCCATTGTACAAGCAGCCTACCGGCAGCTTCGTCGTCGGCCATTTTGTGGTTTTCCACAAACAACTCCACAGGGGTGCATATGCGCAGTGGTAATGAAGGCGTACCTTCTATTATATCGGCATCTACATCTGCAACAGTAGGGCCAGCTTCTTCTGATACCCAGCGGGCGTACACATAGTAACAAGTGCCTGGCAGTAGGTCAGTAAAATCGCGGTCGGCGTCCCATGGGCGCACTACAGTGCCGTCTCCCAGTCTCAGTTCAAATTCCATTGTCCACAGGTGATACTCTGTCATTGGAATATCAATTTCATCTACACTAAAGCCTGTAGACGTTAAGGTACTTGCTGTAAGTGTAGGCGTTTCCGGCCTGTGCACAAAGGATATACGCCCTATATCCAAGTTAAGTGAAGGATGGATAGGAGCATCATCTACATACATATGGGTGTCTGTATCAAAGCCATTAAAAACATTCCACTGGCTTATCGTTACCCAGCCCAGAACATCATGGTAGCCCTCTGGCAAGCTGGAGCGTGACCACATAAAAGGTATCGCTGTTAAGGGCAGGAATGCCGTATTTGTAGCCTCGTAATGGGACAACAAAAATACTCTGTCAATTGTATCCGTGGGGGCAGGCTCGGGCGATGTTCCCGCATAAGGGCTTGTAACAGGAACGTGATGAACCATATCGCGCTCGTCGGTTGTAAAAGAGATATCTAAGAACGAGTTGTTTAGGAAATCTCTCAAAGGTGCGCCTCGCCACCATCGGACCTCATAGGGCGGGGTAATATGCGTAAACTCATCCCCCCAAAGGCTTGCAGGTGAATTAGACGCAATTCCGTCATACCACAGCGGGAACTCGGTAAGCAGTTTCATAATCTCGCCGTCTTCGTAGGTGCGGTGGCTGCGTACTTCTCCCGATGTTAGATAATCCAGTGTTCTGGTATTGGCGTTGTTGGCCAGTATGTCCCAGCCAATTGGCCTGCCATAATGTTGAGCGAAATATATTAGCCCACTGGTAGTGCCGCCAAGCAGCCTTGCGTATGGCGAATATACAACCATGTACGGATATGGTTCAGACCATTCGGCGTGAACATTTGTATGGCCTTCTATCGGTGTAAACTGGTCAAAGGTATGCTTATTGTCGTTTTCATCAACCGTATACCAACGGGAAAAGATGTGGCCGGGTTTTGTAGGCACAGCTGGCATACCCTGTGTGTTTCCGTTATCAATGGTTGGATCACCAGCAGCCCAGTCGCGCACAACACGCAGTACATTTGCTCCGTTTCCGCCAATGTTACCACCCTCTAGGTGAAAAATTACATCTGCATCCCACTGTGCGTAAAAACGCCAGTTGCGGTTAATAATCGGGGCTGCGTAGGTCATCTGTACCCTATCAATGCAAAGCCAGTAGCCTGCAAAATCCCAGTTAGCGCGTGTGGGGTTTTGCGGCATATCACCAACGCCAATGGCGCGGCCTTCTGGGTAATCTTCCAGTGCTATCGACAGCTCTGGCACACCAACAAGTACGCCACCATTTGCATCAAAACTAGCTATTACCGCCCAGCGTGCTACCAAAGTTGCGGGGCTGTTCATTACAGATTGATCGTTTGTAAGCATCTGTGTTACCGCGTTAAACCAGCCTGTAAAGGTGCGCCCATCCCAAATTGGGTCGGGTGGGAAATTTTGTATCGGCTGCCCCTGCACGAATGGACGCTCAAGATTTTCGGCAAGTATCGAATCCGCTGGTGCTACGCCAGAAGTAAAAGTTATATTTGTGCCCCACTGGGCGTACAGCCTAAGTGGAACAGTAACAATACTGTCGACAGTAAAAGTAGTACCCGAACCGTCTGGCTCTGTATTCCATCCTGTAAATGTAAATGAGCCATGTCCAAAACCAGCGTCCCAATATCCTGGACGCGGAAATACTACGGGATCTGGTTCTGCAGGATTAGCACCTGTTACAGTCCCAAAACGGTTTACATGGGCAGCGTGATTGTTAAACGACCTATGATACATTATGTTACGTGTTATTTCGTCTCCCGTTCCACAACCCCAGCCTACACTTGAAAAGTTAGATACAAAAGTTAGGGTTGGTGCCCATTGGGCATATAGGGTAATATCTTCATGATGTAGCATACCTGCGCCACCAACAAGAACAACTCGATCCCCTTCCCCCATCGAGTCGGTATTCCATCCCATGAAAACATGATCTGGGCGCGGATTTGCGTTAAGCGTAAAGTTTTCGCCATGTGGGCCGCCGCCCCACCAAAGGTTGGGGTTTGGTACGCCCGCCCTGGTTACACCACCATCTGCCGCAGTTGGAGGCTGCGGAATAGTGTTGATATCCTGACCAGGAAATGCGTTATGCACCTGTCCTGTTATCTGGGTAGAAACGCCATGCATAAAGGAAAAGCGTTGCCCTACAGGAATTCTGCGAGGGGTTTGTGGGTTGGTGTGATGAGGGGTATTACCAGGACCCATTGGAATAGGTATAGGCCAACCTGCTTCACCAGAACCGGGGTTGTGTAAAAATGTAACCGTAACATACGGTGCCCAGCGGGCATACAAAATCTCACCTGTGAAAAAATAGGTGCTAGCTGTAAACCTAGGATTACCCGGAATAGGCAGATAACCAGGCACAGGCACCATAGGATTAGCAAGTGGAGTTTCAAGTTGTATGTTTGCAAAAGCGTTGCCTATGTTCTGGGGCGTTACTGTAGGAAACTGGGGGTTTGGCGTGTTAGACGGCGGCGCGATAGCATCACGATACCAGCCAATGAATAGATAGCCAGGCTTTGTAGGTGACTCTGGTATAGTAATTGGATTAGAGGTGCTGTTAAACGAAGCACCGTATGGGAGGTTATACTCTCGCACACCAGTGCCGCACAACAACGCTACGCCATCATGCCTGGTAGCATCAAATGTTCCGCCAGCGGCATTTAATATAATCGTATCCAAAGGTAGCTGTTCCCAACGCGCATGCACAGTGCGGGAAGCAGTCACATTTGTATCGCCGGTGAACTCCGTACCACCTGTGGTGTCAGTGGTGTCAAACCAGCCTAAGAATAGATATCCAGGCCTGGTTGGAACTGGGGGCATACCAACATAGTCGCCATAATGGTTTATGCCGTCAACGGCCACAGTTCCCCCAGTTAAAGGTACATACCGAAAACCGTACAATTCGGAACGATAGCCCGCTGTAAATAAAGCAGGCTCGTTGGGAACAGCAGGCCATGTAACCGACCCCGATGGACTATGAATGTGATTGATATTAAAGTGTACCCTAGCCATCCAGCGCGGAAATACAGTTTTGTTTGAATATACAGGTGTAGTTGCGTGATGCCACGGGAAACGCTGGTCGCTATGCCCAACTGGCGCAAAGCGGCCGCCTTGGCCGTTTGGTTCCATATACCATCCCGCAACATGCTGCGTAGGTGATACAAGTGCCCATATAACGCTTGGCGCGGTACGCGGCCACGGAGTAATTGTATTATCGTAATACATCTCGCTAATGCTGTAGCCATCACCAACCATACGCGTGTTAACACCTGGGATATTAGTTGGCGGCGGGGTTTGCAATAATGCACCAGTGTAGTCAAAGGTAACTGTATGCAAACTCGGAGGCAACCAGCGAGCATGTAATGTTCTATTTGTGCTAATTGCAGAAAGCTCGGTGTACTGGTTGCCAGGCGCGTTGTGAGCACCTGCCGAATCAAACCAGCCATGAAACGTAAAACCACCCACACGTACAGGGTCGGCTGGCCATACAATACCAGGAGTGGCCGCTACATTACCACCTTGCTGAACAACACGGGGGGTGTAGTTATTGGGGTCGCTGGGGTCTCCGCCGCCAATTGCGCCCGCACCAGGCAAATAAACAAATGTACACGTAAAAAACACGGCCCGTCCCCATATAGCAAAAACATTAACGTCTTCATCGCCAATTATATCTTCGTTCATGTCAAACCATGGGCCAGTACCGTTCGCATTATGATTCCATCCATAGAAAGCAAAGTCCGCACGAGTTGGCGGTTGGGGCATACCTAAAATCCTGTTTGTTGCATGGTCAATAACACGATAACCATGCCCTGGCTGTGTATTACCGCCATTTGGCAGGAAAAATACGCGCCGTGGGTTAGTTGGCATAATGCCAATCATACATAGGCAGCCAAGATCTACATAATATTCGCTTTCATAACAATACACGAGGTTTACGCATACGCAATCTCCGCATATAAAGCAATCTGGGAAAGGGGGGCACTCGCAATATGGATATTCGTAACCGCAACTAGGCAACCATGAGCCACCGCCTATGCCTCCGCCAGGCGCATCGCCTTCGTTGTTTTCGTTATCACATTGGCAGTTATCTGGGTCTTCTTCGCAGTCATCGTGATGTTCGTCACAGTCGTCGGGGTCTTCTTCACAGTCGTTGGGATATTCGTCGCAGTCGTCTGGGTATTCTACACAATCGGTGGGATATTCGTCACAATCATCGGGGTACTCTTCACAGTCGGTGGGATATTCTTCACAGTCAGTGGGATATTCTTCACAGTCGGTGGGATATTCTTCGCAATCGTCGGGGTATTCGTCTTCGTTGTAGCCATTTCCACTGTCGTCGTTTTCATGTGAACCATCTGAACTATCCGCAACGTCATCATCCCCCAAGCCATCTGTTGAATAATCATCGTTGGCATCAAAATAAAGCGGATAATCGCTCTCCGCTTCGTTTTCATCTGAATGCTCGTACTCTGGTGCGGCATATGTATCCACCAAAGTCCAATCAGGACCATGTTCCCCACCAATGTTAATACCATCGCTAGCAACCGCAACAGAAGCAGCTACCAAAAACAAAACAACCGTCAAGGCCAAAAACTTTCTGGCATACAAGAATATAATCAGTTTCGTCATATTTCACCCCACCATGATACAAGCATCCACAATTGCTGACAATTTTTAGCAATGTAAATTATTGATGAGTTTACACTACAATTGGGCTTATGTCAATGATATTTCACGAAATTTTGCGGCATATAGCAAAAAAAATCCAACTGGTAACCAAATCCAACCAGTTGGAAATCATTCTGACTAAATTAACATCTTTCATTACCTACCGTATAAACCCAAACCACACCAAGATACCAATAGCCGCCAGCGTTATAACAACAGCAATCGGCACACAAATCTTAAACTTTATATGCTGGGTTTTGTGCCTCAAAAATTTCATCGCAAGTGCCGCGCCAATGCCACCAGCCAACAGTGCACAGCCTACAAGCTGTGCTTCGCTAATGCGCCACGCGTTTTTTGCCGCACGTTTTTTATCTGCGGCGTACATACAAAACACAGCCGCGTTCCATACCACAATTGTGGCCAGCAAAATCAAAATTGCTAAATCCATTTTAGTTCTCCATTTCCATATATAATTGGTGAAGCGTACAAACCAAATCCTCTGCAAACAACTCGCGCTGGTTGGATGCATACATTTTCTTCAAGCACGACGGCGTAATGCTGCCTCGCACCGCAAATTGCTCTTCTTCTGGCAAGTTTGCCAAAAACGGGTCGATAATCTTCCACATTTTTTGCGCATCGCTTTCAATCAAGCGGTCACAGGCTTTGCCAAACACAAAACCAGACAAAACAACAACAATGGCCGCACCAATCATTCCGCCAATAATGTCGGCCATACCACCCATTATCTCCAGCGCAATCCACCTGCCGCCAAAGTTCCAGCCCACCGTGCCACCCACCACCAGCAGCAGCGACAGCACAACATTAGTCCCAAACTGCACATGGGAAATACGCTTGCGGCTTAGGTCGTATACATCCATGATAAGTATCGTAATGCAAGACAGTATGCGGGTTAGCAAGTTTGCCCGCAATAGTTCAACGGAAGAACGCAATATTATCCGTGGTCCCATTTGCATTACGTTAACCCCAGCCGTAACAACTTTTGGCGCGACAAGTTTTACAATGGCGTCCGAGCCTTTCATTATTTTTTTTATCTTCTTCCTTGGCAAAATAACCGCCACCTATGTTCAAATAAAGCGCGCTTGCGCGCGCGTTTCGTGCAGACCAATTTCCTAGCAGATAAAAAAGAGCGCTTGCACGCAAACGCTCTTTTCTTTTATATATTACTCCGCACGCAAACAGCAAGAAAGTCGCACATAATTTTTCACGCACCTGCTTTGCCACAAGAACCTTGCGTACTTCTAGTACGCCGCGGTTATTGCGGCTGCGCATCTGCGCAGAAAATTATGCGCTTTGTTTCTTACTGTTCACGCGCGGAGTAATACTATCCTTGCATTGCCTTTGCAACTTCGTCTGCAAAGTTTTCTTCTTTTTTCTCGATACCTTCGCCTTTTTCAAAGCGGGTGAAGGCCTTAATTGTTGCGCCAACTGTTGCCAGGTATTGGCCAACTGTCATGCTATCGTCGCGCACGTACTCGCTTTCAACAAGACAAATTTCTTTTAGCTGCTTTTTCAAGCGGCCTTCCACCATTTTTTCTATTACGCCTGGTGGTTTTGGTTTTGCTTCTTGCTCGTTTTCGTTTAGTGCTGTTTTGAGAAGAATTGCTTTCTCGTTTTCGATATATTCTTGCGACATTTCCGCACTGGAAACGAACTGCGGGTTCATTGCGCAAATTTGCATACCAATGTTGCGGCCAACTTCCAGTACTGCGTCGTTTACTTCTGGTGCTTCAATTACTAGCATAACGCCCACGCGGCCACCGCCGTGTACATAGTCGATAATCGCTTCGTTGCCAGTAGCTTCATAACGTGCGAAGCGGCGTAGGCCTAGGTTTTCGCCAATTGTGGCAATTTTGTGTGTTAGCACTTCACGGGATGTTTGGCTTGGGTCGGCAAGCCATTTTTCTTCCAAAATCGCTTCAACATCGTTTGCAGATGAATTTAATGCTTGCTTTGCCATATCTTGCACAAACGTTACAAAGTCTTCGTTTTTGGCTACAAAGTCGGTTTCGCTGTTTACTTCAACCATTGCGCCTTTTTTGCGGTCTGCGGATAGCGCGGTGAAAACCAGACCTTCTGCGGCCACGCGACCAGCTTTTTTTGCTGCGGTTGCAAGGCCTTTTTCACGCAGAATTTCGCTTGCGCGTTTTATATCGCCATTAGCTTCAACTAGCGCGTCTTTACAGGCGGACATACCTGCGCCGCTCATTTCGCGTAGTTCTTTTACCATTGCTGCAGTAACTGCCATATCTATACACTCCTAATTATTGTTATTTAGTGTGGGAACTCCGTCCCCACGCCCCTATTATTCGGCGGGAACTTCCGCTGGTTCTTCTTTTACTTCTTCAACCTCTGGGGCTTCGGTAGGTGCTTGTGCGGCTGTTTCTAGGCCTTGGCGGGCTTCCAAAACTGCGTCTGCCAAGCGGCCAGAAATTAGTTTAATTGCGCGAATAGCATCGTCGTTGCCTGGTATTACGTGGTCAACTTCGTCCGGGTCGCAGTTGGTGTCTACAATGGCGATAATTGGAATACCCAGGTTACGCGCCTCTGCAATGGCCAAATGTTCTTTGCGGCTATCTACCACGAAAAGTGCGTCGGGCACACGCTTCATGTCTTTTACGCCGCCTAGGTTACGGTCAAGTTTTTCGTACTCATGCATTAGTTTTGCCACTTCTTTTTTTGGCAAAACATCCATGCGGCCGTCGTTTTGCATTTTTTCCAAATCTTTTAGGCGGGCAACACGGGTTTGCATGGTTTTAAAGTTGGTTAGCATACCACCCAGCCAGCGTTCGTTAACGTAGTACATACCGCAGCGGATAGCTTCTTCTTTTACAGAATCTTGGGCTTGCTTTTTTGTGCCCACAAACAAAACCTCGCCGCCGTTTGCGATAATTTCGCTTAATGCGCGGTAAGCCTCGTCTACTTTACGAACGGTTTTTTGCAGGTCGATAATGTAAATACCGTTACGTTCGGCAAAGATATACTCTGCCATTTTGGGGTTCCAGCGTCTGGTTTGATGGCCGAAATGCACCCCTGCTTCAAGCAATTGCTTCATTGAAATGACTGCCATATGGCACCTCCATAAATTGGGTTTTTCCTCCACAGTCCTTTCGCGCTTTCGCGCCACCCATAAGAAGGAAATGACTGTGTGTGTAGTACTTGCTACAACTGTGAAATTATAACTGACCAGCGTCAATTTGTCAATTATCACTAACTTTTGTATAATGGTTATTAAGGAGGTTGTGAAGATGATAAAACAACCAGAGTTAGTAATTTTTGACATGGACGGAACAATGCTAGACACGGAAATGCTGTCCATTAAAGGCTGGGAAGCTGCCGTAGCCGAGCAAATCCCCGGCATACCATGGGAAGAGTTCTCCCAGGTGTTTTACAAAATGATTGGTACAAATTTAGCAAGCTGCCGCCGAATAACCTTGGAACATATGCCAACTTTCGACTTCGAGCGCGGTCATGCTGCCTCAAACGCCTATATGGATAACTATTTTGTAACCAATGGCGTACCCATTAAAGCTGGGCTTTTGGAGCTTTTAGGCAAGTTGGAAGCCTTGGGAATAAAAAAATGCGTGGCCACGTCCACAGCTAGGGACAGAGCCACGCATAAATTGCAGCTTGCAAATATTGCGCATAGGTTTGAAATTATTGTTGGCGGCGACCAGGTTGTAAACAGCAAGCCCAACCCGGAAATTTTCCTTAAAGCAGCGGCCGCTTGCGGTATCGAGCCAGAAAAATGCCTGGTACTTGAAGATTCGCTGGCTGGCGTAACTGGCGGTCACGACGCGGGTATGCAGGTTATTCTCGTGCCCGACCTGCTGGCGGCCACGCCGGAAATGTTAAAATTTGCGAACCTGGAATGTAAAGACCTGCACCAGGTTGCAGCGTTACTTACCTAAGTTTTTTAGAGCTTCAGAGGCGGCGCTTTGCTCCGCTTCTTTTTTGCTCTTGCCTGTGCCCTTGCCCAATATCTTGCCTTGGTGTAGCACTTCCGCCACAAAATATTTTTGGTGGGCGGGGCCGCTTTCATCAACTATCCTGTATACAGCCGTTTCGCGGCTGTTTTTTTGTAGCTTTTCTTGTAGTGTGCTTTTGCTGTCTTTTTCTTTTTTCGAGGCCTTTTCTTCTATATTGACATATAGGCGCGCGATTACGTTGCGTACCGCATCCAGACCGCCATCTAAGAAAATTGCGCCGATAATGGCCTCCAGTGCGTCGGACAGGATTGATGGTTTCTGGTGACCTTTTTCACGTGCTTCGCCCTGGCCTAATAGGAGATAGTCGCCCAGTTTTAGTTTTTGTGCCACCTTTGCCAGTGTAGCTTCACACACCAAATTTGCGCGGCGTTGGGTTAGTTCGCCCTCCGTCAAATGGGAATATTTATGGTATAAAAAGTCGCTGATGCACAACTCTAGCACGGCGTCACCCAAAAATTCCAGCCGCTGGTTTGACTCGTCTTGCGCCAGTCCCTGCTCATGCACAAATGATGTATGTGTTACCGCCTGGCGCAGCAGTGCGCTTCGTTTAAAATCGTAGCCTAAGTTTGTTTGTAGTGCGTCGCTCATAAATTACCCCAAGGCTTTCTGGATATATTGTGCGGCGTCGCCCACTGTGCTTATTTTTGTTGCGTCCTCTGCATCAAATTCCATGCCAAAGATATCTTCCAACTCGGATATTATCTGGAAAATGTCTAAAGAGTCGGCGTCCAAATCTTGTTGGAAGCGTGTTTCCGTTGTAATTTTGTCTTTGTCTATGCCCATTTGCTCGGCAATAACGTCGCGAATTTTTTCAAATTCCATAGTTTATTCCTTTCTAAGACCTGGGGCTTTGCCCCAATTATATATTATAGTTTATGCACTGTCTTATTGCGTTTTTTATTGCCAGGGCATCAGACGAGCCGTGGGCTTTTACTACTAATTGCTCTAGCCCTAGGAAGGGCGCGCCGCCGATTTCCCGGTAGTCGAAGCGTTTTTTTAGCCTGCCGAACGCGCCTTTTGCAAGTAACGCCCCTATTTTTGATAGGAAGGATGAAAGTAATTCTTCCTTTATCATGCCCAGTAGTGTTTTGGATAGTCCTTCAGCTAGTTTTAGTACCACATTGCCTACCAGGCCATCACACACGGCCACATCCACTTCGCCGCTTGGTACACTGCGGCCTTCGATGTTGCCTACAAAGTTTAGAGCGGAGTTTTCCAATAATTCGTGTGCTTCTACTAAAGTTGGTGTGCCTTTTTCTTTTTCTGTGCCCACGTTTATTAAGCCAACTTTAGGGCTCTGTATTCCCATGCATTTTTGCATAAACTCTGCGCCCAGTTCGCCAAATTGAAGCAAGTAATCGGGTTTAACCTCTGCATTTGCGCCACAATCTAGCAGCAGGGTATGCCCCTTTGCCGTAGGGAGAAGTGCGCAAAGTGCGGGCCGCTTTATGCCAGGGCGACGTTTAATAAATGAAAAAACACCAACCAAAAGCGCGCCGGTGCTACCAGCGGACACAAAACTGTGTGCGCCGCCTGCCCGCAGATGTTTGAGGCCCACAACTATGGACGAATCCTTTTTCTGCTTGATGGCGATTGTTGGGGTTTCGTCATAGCCTATAACCTCTGGGGCGTGTAGGATTTCAAACTGGGGTGCGCCGTTTATCTTACCAAGTTCCGCACGAATTATTGCTTCATCCCCTACCAGTGTTAGTTCTATCCCGTTGTACTCACGTGCAGCGTCTACCGCGCCCTGCACTACGGCGGCAGGGCCTAGGTCGCTACCCATAGCATCTACAACTATTTTTATCATTACATACACCCCCGAATGACAGGACAACTGCGTAGCGGTTTCCCAATACAAAATAAAACGGATACGCAAATAAGCTGAAAACCGTTTCTCAGCCTATTATTTGCCTATCCGTTAAGGGTTTTACTACTCTGCAATTTGCAAAATTTCACGATTTTTGTACGTGCCACAGGCTTTGCAAGCGCGGTGGGTAAGTACAGGTGCACTACACTTTTCGCAAGATGTAACGTTTGGCATAGCAATTTTCCAAGTTTGTCTGCGTCTTTTGTCGCGACGGGCTTTTGATGTTCTTCTCTTAGGGCTAATCATGTTGTTTCCTCCAAATAAAATCGCACTACACGAAATGCGGGCGCATACGCGCTTGATTTTCTGATATTGCTTCCAGTAAATTTTACTCAAGCCATTATAACTACTGGGGGGTGAAGTGTCAAGTATGGCATACTAGCGGAAAACGCCTACTCAAAGGTAATATTCTGTGAAAGTTCCACAACTGCATGTGCTTCCAGCCTGGATGTAATTTTCTTATCGCCAAGATATAAGTTACGCACTTTTACGTCTTTTACCAAGTGGGTATTAACAGACTCAAGTGGCTCGTAACCACGGAATATCGACGGTGGCAGAATATCGCCATGTACGTAAATTCCATCAAGCAGTATATTGGAAATATAACCACGATGGTTGTCCGCAGAATATTTTGACCACAAAATCTTAAAGTCGATAAGTTTTTCCGTAGCGTCTTCAATATGAATATCCTTAAACGACACATTATGCACATGGCCGCGGTCGCCGTTGTGTATTGAAAACACCGCGCCAGACTGCCAGCCTTCATATTCGCAGTGGATTATATCTATATCGCTAAAATGTATGTTGCACAGCTCGTCGCCGCTGGTTTCATAACCTATTTCCAGTGCGTTGCCGCATGGCAGCTTCCAAAAAACGCAGTCGCTAACAGCTATATTGCGCACACTGCGCGCACCCAGCTCTGTATGGTAGTGCACGGCCTTTATAGCCACACAGTCGTCGTTTACGCAGGCAAAGCAGTGGGTCATTACAACATTTTCGCAACCCACAATGTCAAAGGCATCGGTAGACACTTTTATGCCAAGCACATTTACGTCGTTAATAATCACGCCCTTGCACGCGGTAGGCACAACACCCCAGTTTGGCGAATCAACCAGCGTCACATCGCGGATTTCAACATCTTTGCACTCGATAAACAGAATTGTTTGATAATGTTTTCCTGCGTCAATATTTGGCTGCCCCCAAATTATGCCATTGCCGCAGACTTTAATTTTATGTGCTTCCCTGGCTGTAAAGTTGCCTACAACCACTGCGCCTTCTTCAATATACACGCAGTCGCCGCTTTTTAGCTCCACTGTGCCAATATCCGTAAAACTGCCGCGTGGGTACACGTGGGTGGCGTTTGCAGGCTTTTCTACATATTCACTGCACAGGATAAATAGTGGGTTTTCTATGCCGTATGGCTCGATGGAAACGCGGTCGGTGGATTGTAAAGTTAGAGAAATTTGACTACCGCTAACCTGGGGCTTGTAGTTCCCTCGCAATGGCCGAACAGTCACGTCGTCAAAGGCCTTTTTCGCCGTGACGGATACATCTACACTGCCAGAAAAACACAGTAGCGCGAAATCGGCTTTCTCTGTATGGAAAACCTCATGTGTTTGACCGTTTACGGTCAATGTGTAATTTGTACTAATTGGTAGTCCCATCTTAATTCCTCCTAAAAAGTTTGGATATTATACTTCAGCGGCCCTTTTCGCGTTACCGCCGCCAGGCAGCCAAAAAGCCACCATTACATTGCCCAGCGATAACACTGCCGCTATAAAAAACACGTATTGCGGACCCCATGCCGCCCATACAAGACCACCCAAAAACGCGCCTATAATTGAAATTGCGTGGTCAATGCTCATGCCTGTGGACAGGGTTGGCGAAATTTCGGACTTGTCCAGCGCAATTTGGCGCAAGTACAGCACACGAATCATGCCAAGTTGCATGGTCATTCTGTCGAAAATAAATAGTGCGTAAATAATTATTATCGGTATGCCCACAGCGGCTATTGTGCCACGGCTAAAGCCCGCGGCAAAAATACCAAACAAGACATATATGCCAATAAACGCAAAGCCTTCAACAAACATCATGCTCTTAACGCCAAATTTATCGGTCATACGCCCTGCGAATGGTATAAAAAATATGCCTAAAAACATACCTATCATACCCAGCAGTGCCATGGTGTCCGCCTGGCGCATTAAAATGGTAATAAGCACCCAAGGTGCAAATACCCCGGCTATTTGCTTGTGTGCACCATGTAACGATGCCAGCATATAGTAGAATTTATACTCGCCGCGAAACAAGAGCCGCCCCTTGCCGGTGGAAATAACGGGGTCGCCAATCATTTTGCGGATTTTTAGCAGTATAACAACCACCGCGGCAAAAAAGATAGTAGCAATAAGAAAGTTGCGGATAACAGTGTGTTCAAAACTGAAAAAACCGCTTCTAAAACCTGCAAAAATCGCCAGCCCCGCCACAAAACCCGCGGCCGTTCGCACGCCGTTTAATAGGCCGAACTTACGCCCGGCATTTTCATCGCCAATAATATTTAGGCCAATGCTATCTTTTAGGGGCATATACAGGTGCATACCCATACTGTTTATAAACAGAAACGCCAACATTATAGAGAAAGGCGGCGTAAAAACGCCAAGCAACACAAGCCCGATTATTGATAAAACTTGCGCAGCAATGGCCAGCTTTATTTCCCCTAAAAACGAGAATAGGGAAATTATGAATACCGCAATAAGCCCCGGTATTTCTCGGGGGAACTCTATAAAACCACGCTGTTCCGGGGTTACGCTGTAAACCTCATAATAAAAATTGCTATATACACCCTCCGATAGCCCTCCTGCCAGCGATGTTAGTGCCGTAGCTACCAAAAGGAAGATAAACGCCTTCTGCCGCGTTTTTTGGTCTAAATTCTCCATTAACTCAAGCCTCCTGCGCTTGCAACCCCTACCTATGTAGTGATAAAATATATACAGAATCATTGTATCACACATCGCAAAACATTTCAAATGGTTGGATTTGGTTACCAGTTGGTTTTGTGTTTGCCACAATTTTACCGCGAAATGGGGTCGTCCTATGCCAATAATTCCTGACAAAATAACAGTCATAAAACCACAACGGCAAAAAAAGAGCTATCAGAAGCTCCGCACGTCTGAGTTATCGCTGCTTTGCCGCAAACTTTCGCAGTTACTTGCGGCTGGCCTTTCCCTCAAAAACGCCCTCTCTATTTTGCAAAGCCAGATGCCGTCCGTTTCGCCAATTCACAAGCGGGTACTAGAGGGGGAAGGTTTTGCCGCCGCCCTATCAAAAGAAGGCAATTTCCCGCAATTTATGCTGGGTTTTGTTGATATAGGCGAAAAAACTGGCAAACTGTCACTTGTGTGCGAAAAATTAGCCAACTTTTACGAGCACCGAGCCCAAACAAAACGAGAGTTAGTAGCAGTTTTGGTGTACCCAATCGCTGTTTTTGTAATGCTGTCCGCCGTTATTGTGCTGGCAATGGTAACGGTTTTGCCGGGTTTTGCGCGCATTTTTGAATCTGCAAATGTGCCGCTGCCGTGGGCCACGAGTATGTTAATTAGCGGCTCGGTATTCTTTACACAATATGTAATGTCCATTTTGTTGGGTGCGGTGCTTGTTGCCGTGCTTTTGTATTTGCTCTCGCGCACAAAAAATGGGCGCGCTTTCACCGCCCGCTGCTCGTTAAAAATCCCCATTTTGCGGCTATCGACCAACCTCAATTTAGCAACTGCACTGTCCTTGTTGCTTGCGTCTGGCATAAAGCTATCAGACGCGATTATCCAATGTGCTAACCTTTCCAAAAATATTATTTTGCATAAAGATATGACCGATATGTCTGCACAACTTACAGCAGGCCGCCCATTTTCCGACTGTCTGGCCGATTTAAGGTACATAAACCCACTATTTGCCGACATGGCCAAGGTTGGAGAACGTACAGGGGAATTGCACACCGCTATAGACCGCTGCACAGAATATTTTGCAGCGGAATACAAGCACGCCATAGCCCGCATGAACAAACTAATAGAGCCCATTATCACATTGACAATGGGCATCTTAATTGGGCTGGTTATGTTGGCAATTGTACTGCCTACTTTCCAACTGGCAGTTACTCTTTAGGGATAAGATACTGCTGGAACAATTCAAACATTTTTTTAACATCCAAAGGCTTGCCCAAGTGGGCACTCATGCCTGTGTCTATACATTTTTTAATATCTTCTTTAAACACATTGGCCGTCATGGCAATAATAGGCACATCATGGCCATGTTCCATCTGGCGTATAGCGCGAGTTGCGTCAAGGCCGTCCATTATTGGCATATGAATATCCATTAGCACAACATCGAAATAGTTAGGTTTTTGGGCGAAAATCGTAACTGCCTCTTCACCATTTTGGGCACATACAATTTCATCCATAGATTCTTCCAGCATAGCGACAACAATTTCACGGTTAATTTCCACATCTTCCACCAAAAGCAGGCGTTTACCTGGGAATTTTAGAGCCAGCAGATCCACCTCTTCACGGGTGGCAAATTCTTCTTGCTGTTCAGATACTTTTGCAGCAATAGTAAAAGTAAACGTAGCCCCTTCGCCAATACTGGAAACAAGGGAAATATTACCGTCCATCAGCTCGACAATGTGCTTGGAAATTGTAAGCCCAAGGCCCGTGCCGCCATATTTGCGCGTGGTGCTTCCCTCTGCCTGGGCAAATGGCTCGAACAAGAATTTTTGCTGGTTCTCCGTAAGGCCAATACCCTGGTCTGATACGCTAAACTGGAGCGTACACATGGTGGCGCGCTGCTCCAAGAGTTTTATTGTCACACGTATTTCCTTTTTCTCGGGTGTAAATTTTATTGCATTGGATAGCAGGTTAGTTAGCACCTGCGCCAGACGCTGGTCATCGGCAACAAGATAACCTGGCACATCGGCATCTACATCTACATATATTTTCTGTTTTTTTTCGTCCAGCCTAAATTTCAGCAAGCTAATCACCTGGTTTAACATTTCATACAGGTTAAACCGTACAGCAGAAAGCGTAAGCATACCCGCTTCTATTTTGGACATATCCAAAACGTCGCTTATTACGCCCAGTAAATGGCCACTGGCATCGCTTATTCTATCAAAAGCGTAATTCTTATACTCCAAATCGGACGAGCGTTTGCCAAGGGCAACCATGCCTGTTATGGCGTTAATTGGTGTACGCATTTCATGGCTCATAGACGATAAAAAATTGCTCTTCGCGCTATTGGCAACCTGCGCTTCTTTAAGCGCGGCATCCAACTCCGTCGCTGTTACCTCCAGTTTTTGGGTTATTTGGTGTCTAAACAACGCGCTAGCAACTGCCAACCCGCCAGAAAGTAGTACCGACTCATCCGTCTCCGAAAGATAATAGTCCCTTTCATTGTTGCAGTAACCAATTGCACCCCACAAATTACCGCGCAAAAACAACGGCACTATAAGGTAACTTTTACTGTCCTCTAAAAATAATGCCTTTACGGTGCTTGGTCGCAAATCGCGTACATTGCCGGACACGTTTTCCCCCTGCACCAGCCGCATTTCAATATCCTTCGCCTCATCTGATGTGTATATAATTCGCTGTTTCTCACGACCAAAACGCTCTACAATCTCTATGTCACTATTAAGTTCGCTGTCGCTGTATATATATATTTGATTGAAGAAACTCTGATCCGTATCGTCGGAAACATATTCCCACACAAAGATGTGATTTATATCCGCCGCACTGGCCATTGTGCTTAATGAGTAGTACAGCGATGTCTCAAAGTTATCTGGCTCGGCTTGCAATAACATACCCGTAGTCATGTTTATTGTTTGCAACAAATGTTCACGATAACCAATTTCGTTAACTAATTTTTGGTGTTCGCGCACGTCGTGCATATAACTTGCCACTACATATTCATTACCGTAATTCATGCGCACAAGGGTTACTTCCGTTTCAATTTCCTCACCCGTTTTGGGCAAAATATGCATCCACTGGAAGCTGGTTGTACCATTGGCAAAAGCGTCCTCTAAATGGTTGGAAGAAAGGACACTTGAGTTCATGCCACCTGGTTGCAGGTCTGGTGTGCATTCGTAAAAACGCGCAACCAACTCTTCTCTCGAATCAAAGCCAAAAAATTTTACACCTGCATCGTTAACATCAATAATATTATGGCTTCTGTCCCATACAAAGCAGCCTATTGGCATTGCGTCCAGCATAATGCGCATACTCTCTATGCTTTTTGCCAAAGTCGCAATATCTGTAGTTCCAACATCACCAGCCATGACCTTCCGCTGCTGGTTAATAGAAAGGGCGTTGTCAGCCAACTGTGAAAGGGATTTTACTGTGTTCCGATACATTCGCCTACATACAAGCAATATACAGAATAAAAAAATAACGGCAGACCCAAATGCAACAAACAGCATAAGCGGGCAAAGCCGTGCAACTTGAAAAAGGCGGGAAGACTCCGCCTCTGTGAGTATAGTAAATAAATTGCGTACCACATCGCTAAGTACCGTAGCCAAAAAAATAACGCTGGCCACTAAAAATATAGCAGTGATAAAAAAGATACGCTTGTACGAACGTTTCGCGCTTGACGCTATCTCATGCCAAGACGCGGGAGATTTAGGCGCCATCGGTGGTTTGGACGCCGCCTTTGGTTAACATACGAAACTCAACCGCAGGAGTAGATGCATCGCCCGGCGCAATAGATACCATGTCCGACTTTGAAAAATGGTCGATTAGCCTGTCTATTTCGTCCAGGGGTTTTACCATTTCGTCGGTATCGCCGCTGTCCAGCCTTGTGAGATATTTGCCCACAAACTGCGCATAAGTGTCATTAAATTCCTGTATTTTTTGGCGTTTACGCTCTATTTCTTCACGAACCTTGTTAAGCTCTCGTAAGATTTCGTGCTTGTATTCGTCTGCTTGAAGTTTAGCGTTTTTTATCATGTTATCTGCCGCCATTTGTGCCGAAACAATGGCGTTTTTTATTGTGTTGTCTTTTTCCTTATAACTGCGTATTACATTATCAAGGGATTGGATATATGTATCCACCTCTTCTTTATCGTAGCCACGTTTGACTTCGGTAAATTTCACAATATCAACTCCTACATATGAAATATATTTGCAATAATAACACAGCCTGTCTAATCGCGCAAGCGCACGGCATTGGCGGCACGGCGGCGGTATGTGTCGTCCATTTTGGCGTAATGTTTGCGGGTTGTGTTAACATCTGCATGGCCTAAAACGTTGGCAACCAGGTAAATATCCCCTGTTTCGGTATAAAGTTGGGTACCGAATGTGCTGCGCAATTTGTGGGGGGATATATTTTTTAGGCTGGTAACAAGTTTGGCATATTTTTTTACCAAATTTTGTATGGCACGGTCGGTTATTCGGCGGTTTTGAAGCGAGAGGAATAGCGCGTTTTCGTGGCCGTCTTGGGTTACGATTTCTGTGCGCTGGGCTAGATAGGTTTCCAGGGCTTGTTGCACCTCATCACCGAAATAGAGCACCATTTCATCGCCGCCTTTGCGTAATACGCGCACGCCGTTGGTGTCGAAATCTATGTCATTTATGTCCAGCCCTACGCATTCGGACACGCGCATTCCTGTGCCCAGCAGGAGCGTAATTATTGCCGCATCGCGGATTTTTGTACGGTCGTGATAGGCTTTCTGGTGGTTGGTTAGCTTTTCACCACTATCTACTTCGTCCAGTAGTTTTGCTATTTCGTTTACTTCCAGGGTGGTGATTTGCTTTTCACGTATTTTTGGGAATGCTACCAAGTCGGCTGGGTTGGCAGAGATTTTGCGGGTGATGTATAGGTGCTTGAACAGGCCGCGAACGGCGGCAAGTTTACGAGATTTTCCCTTCGCTTCGTTTTGAATGGCAGAGTCCGGTTCGTTGACTGGGATATAATATGAAAGATATTCCATAAACGCGCCTATGTGGTCTGGGTCGATTTTGGCCATGTGGTCGGTTGTAATATCCTTTACCGCGGTGTCGTCAAATATTTCTTCGTGCAAAAAATTGAAGAAAATTTTCAGGTCGTAGGCGTAGCCCAAACGAGTGCGGGAGGCAGTTTGGTCGCTTAGGGTAGCAAAATAAGACCTCACAAAAAGTGGGAGGTCTTTTAATAGGTCGCGAAGTTTTAGTATGTTTTTTGCGTTTGTTTCTTCGTGGTAATTTGGCATTAGCGTCTCACCATCCCACTAAACTCGTCCAGTGTTGTTTCATTATATACGCTAAAGCGCGGGAGGGAAAGTGGGTTACTTGTTCGCGTTACGGGAGCGTTGCCGTCGGCGAAGGCCATGACTATGCCCGCGTCTTGCAATGCGTTTTGTACATACTCGTTGCGCTGGGACTGAGGGAACACGAACGCGCGGCGGTTTTCCACAAAATCGAAACTGCGCATGGTGTCTTCTATTATATTCTCGCGCATGGCGTGCATTAGTTTTGTATCCCGTGTGCCGTAGAGCGTATCGTGAAGGCTGTGAGAATGGCTTGCGCTCTCGAAAACGTCGCTACCGGCTGCAATTGTGTGGGCAGCTGAGAACGTTAGCGCGGCGTAGTCCAGGGTTGGTTGGATGGGGCCAAGGTTTTCTATTTCGCTGGTTATGAAAAAGATTTGACCACGCATATCATAGGTTCGCATTATTGGCGCGGCATATACAAAATTGGAATAGTATCCGTCGTCGAACTGTATCATTACACTGTTTGCAGGCAGGTTTCTGCCGTAGAACAGGAATTTTTCCATGTCTTCGATTGTTACGGGGTAGAAGCCGTTTTCATACAGATATCGCATTTGGTCGGCAAAATTTTCTGTGGAAATCACCCAGGGGTTGTCGGGCATATATGTGTTTCTTTCGCGAGGAAGAATGTGGTGGTACATTACCACCGGAATAGATTGCGCGGCCTCGGTAGTTAGGATTAGTACGCCGTTTTTGTAACCCAGGCCAAGCCCCATGTAGCGGGTGATGAAGCACAAGCTGACCATGGAGTGGTTTCCGATTATTCGTAACGGGCTGGATAAATTTACACTTCGCCCATTTATAGTGGCTTGGCGGATATTTGGGCGCAGGTGGATATTGTTGTGGGAGATAATAATTTGGCGGGTTTCATCACACCAGGTGGTTGTGCCGCCCAGGGCTTCCACAAAAAGACTAAGGGGGAGATAATTGCCGCCTTCTACATACAGGGTTGTGGGAACGCCGTCTATTGTCACGGTCGCGCCTGCGGCGTATGGCGTTGCATAGCCTGGTAGGAAAAAATCTTGGGACGGCAAATAGGCGGCTGACCTTATGAAAAAGCCAACCGCCGCGCCTATTATTATGCCTACTATCAAGATAGCGGCATGGGATACATATTTATTTCGCTTCATTTCTAAGGGTTTCGGCCATATTGGTTTCTTCCCATGGCAGTTTTAACTCTGGGCGGCCGAAGTGGCCATACGCCGCTGTTTGCTTGTAAATTGGACGGCGCAAATTGAAGTAGTTGATTATTGCCGCCGGGCGCAAGTCGAAATGTTTGTTCACAAGCTCCACAATTTTTGCGTCGGAAACTGTGCCTGTGCCCTTGGTGTTAACATGCACGGAAACTGGGCGTGCCACGCCAATGGCGTATGCCAGCTCGATTTCGCAGTGGCGTGCAAGCCCTGCGGCCACTATGTTTTTGGCAATGTAACGTGCCATGTACGCGGCAGAACGGTCTACTTTCGTGGGGTCTTTTCCGCTAAACGCGCCGCCGCCATGGGCTGCGTAACCGCCGTATGTGTCCACTATAATTTTGCGGCCTGTAAGACCAGCGTCGCCCACCGGCCCGCCAATTACAAAGCGGCCTGTTGGGTTAATGTAATATTTTGTGTCCGCTGTCAAAAGCTCTTGGGGGATTACAGGCTTGATTACATTTTCCATAATATCGGCATGGATTTGCTCGTTGGTAGCGTCTGCACTATGCTGGGAAGAAACAACCACGGCAGTTACGGCCACTGCTTGGCCATTATCGTCGTATTTTACGGTAACTTGGGCTTTGCCATCTGGGCGCAGATACGGAACTGTGCCGTTTTTGCGCACTTCCGTTAGCATTTGTGTTAGCTTGTGGGAAAGTGAAATTGGCAGCGGCATTAGCTCAGGCGTTTCGTCACAAGCGTAGCCGAACATCATGCCTTGGTCGCCCGCGCCTATATCTGCCGCAGAGCCTGACTCGCGACTTTCCAGTGACTCGTTTACGCCTTGGGCAATGTCTGGAGATTGCTCGGACAGCGTTACCAAAACAGCGCAGGTGTCCGCATCAAAGCCCATATCGCCATGTGTATAGCCGATTTCGCGGATTGTGTCCCGCACTATGTTTTTGATGTCTACATAACAGGTAGTAGTAAGCTCCCCTGCAACAAGCACCATGCCTGTTGTCGTTAAACATTCGCACGCCACACGGGCGGCAGGGTCTTTTTCTAAAATTGCGTCCAGCACCGCATCGGAAATTTGGTCGCACATTTTGTCTGGATGCCCTTCTGTTACTGATTCTGATGTGAATAGATGCATTTTTTTATCCTCCTTATTTTTAGGACCTTGGGGTGCTGCCCCAAACCCCGCAAGTTTTTGAAAAAACTTGAAAAAAAAATAAGCCCCGCAGGGCTTCCATTTGCAAGAACATCTTCCAGAGAAATGTGATTCTCTGGGGGAGTTAGCACCGTACTAACCATAGCCGGTTGCTGGGTTTCACAGGGCCCTAATCCCTCCACCTCTCTGGATGCGTATTAAATTGTCATGGATATGATATTCATTTGTACATGGTTTGTCAAGGGCAAATTTGCTACCGAACTTAGTAAAATTTGTGGCAGAAAAATTCAACTGGTTGGATTTGGTTACCAGTTGAATTTGACTACTCCATGCTGCCAGTAATGGCCTTTACCACGTTTATGATCATATCCAGCTCTTTTTCCGAGCAGTTTTTTACAAGTCTCACCCATAGTTGGCGTAGGTACTCGTCGTCGTTATCGATGTAGTCTTTAAGCAGGAAGTCAACGGTCACACCTAGGCAATTGCTTATGTTAACCAGGGTTTCTAGTGAAATGCCTTTCTGCCCACGTTCAACCTGCCCAATGTATGAGTATGTCACATTTACCTTATCAGCCAACTGTTCTTGCGTTAGGTTCTGCTTGCGCCGCTCTTCGCGGATTCTTTTCCCTACAGCCTTATACTCCATTTGCATTAGCACATCACCTCTATGGAAATGATACACTTATTGCTTGTCTCAAATAAGACGCCTTACAAATCTATTTAAGTACCTTTATTGCACATTTTAGTACCTATATGCACTATTATAATTGACTATTCTTGCATTTTATGATATCATGTGAAAACTAGGAGGCGGTCAAATGAAAAAAATTGTATGTGTGTTATTAGCAATTGTATTGGGACATACGTCGATAGCTCCTGTGGCAGGAAGTGCTAACGATAACATTACAGTAATTGTCCATGGTGTACAAGTTGACTTTGAAGGCCAGCCACCCATTATTGTCAATGGGCGCACCCTTGTACCTATCAGAGGTGTTTTTGAAGTGTTGGGATTTGAATTAACATGGAAACCAGAGCTTCGGCAGGCTGTTATGATTCGGACGAATGATGAAATTATTATTACGATTGATAGCACCATTTTCACTCATAATGATACCATTCACTCTCTTGACGTTGCAGCACAAATTGTTGGTGGACGGACAATGGTACCTTTGCGCGCTGTGTTAGAGAGGGTAGGCTATGAGTTAGATTGGGATAATTTGACTTCGACTGTGATTATAAATACGCCAACGACTATCAGCAACAGTTTTGCCCACCTTCCCATTGCCCATGGAATACCGAGTATGTATGTTACTCAGGAGTGGTTAGATGCTTGGCCGGGATTGACTGACGTTGAGCAATATGTATTTCGCTTCATAAATGAATACAGAGCGCAATATGAATTACATCCGTTAGAAATATGCCCGATACTTTCGGCCTTAGCTTGGTATCGTATATCATATCTAATCTACAATGGATATCGCCGTAGAGATGGAGGCAGAGAAAGTGAACAAGGCAGTGTACATGCATGGGGAAGCCATAGAAGCAGATATATTGCGCGTTTAGTCCGTTATTTCGATAGCGGTAAAAGAGATAGCGGGCTCATTTTTGCAGGAAGATCATTGAGACGAGGTCACATTTCAGCGTACATGGAGGCTCGAGATCTTGTTAATAGCTGGATTAACTCAACAGGGCACAGGAATATCATGATAAGTGAATCTGCATTGTATATAGGGGTTGCAGCCACCTTATCAAATGATGGCAGTTGGGTGTATTCATATGCATTTACAGGCGTGAACCGATGACACAAACTAAGAAAACATTTGTAAAGGATGGAGATTGAAATGAGTAAAAGGATTTTCGTAATCATGTGTTGCTTTACTATTTTATGCGCGACTTTACCAATTGCTGTGCGGGTGGGAGCAACACCAACAACTACTACGCCATTTCCTGGCTTTAGCTACACATTTAGTCCTGCGGGAACTGTTACAGGTCAGTACATGATGTATAGCAATATGGATTTGTTTCTTTTAGGGCGGTATGTTCCTCAATTTAGCAATGCATATGCAAACATGATAACTGTAACTACTGGAACAGAACTTCATATGACAGTTGACCCTCGGTATTTCGATACCAGTGAAAGAAATCTTATGCTAGGATTGAATGGTGTATCATGGCAAGATACACATGAGCCGATTACACTTGCAGATGTGCAAAGCGGGATAAGAGGCGGGCTTAGTTTCGGAACAAGTGCGAGCATATCTCTTCAGTTTTCTTGGGACGGCTCTTTTAGCCAGATATATACTCGCGACAGCATGATTTTTCGGCGTGGTGAGGAAGGTTCACCTTTTAGTTATGAAACTAATAATCGTGACGTGCCGGTTAGTATGACTGTCATACTGGATGTACCAGGCATTTTTGTTCTTACTTGGCCATCATCAAACTGGCCAGCTTATTGGAATGGAGGCATATGGATAAATGTAACTGCAGACGGCCAGCCAGCTCCGCCGCCTACCCCTCCAACCACGCATGAAGGCAACGGTGTATACGTAAACGGCCAGCGTCTAGCAACACCAATTCCTCCGGTCAATTATAACGGAACTCTCCTAGTACCACTCCGTGCCATTGGCGAAGCGTTAGGTGCAGGATTCTTATGGGATAGCCCCACGCAAACAATTGTTATGCATAAGGGTGAATATCCTACAAGAACCATCGTAACTATGAGTATTGGTAACACTCGAGCTCATGAGACATTCAACTACGAATACCAGCCCGACCATACGCTAGATGTGCCACCAATGATTGTTGATGGGCATACATTAGTACCACTTCGCTTTATTGCAGAAATATTCGGAGCAACAGTACGCTGGGAAGCACCAAATGCAATAATTACAACCAATTAAATCCCCTGTAAGACAAAAGCCACTGTGTTCCATTGCAGTGGCTTTCTTCTTAGTTGATATATGTACATATTTACAGTAAAATAGTCACCAGGACAGACAACCGAAAGGGAATACATATGACCGAAACAAATTTTATTTCCAAAAATGAAGAACAGTGGAAAGCACTCGACGCTTTCAACCGCCGCATAAAAGGTAAAATCCGCAACATTAGCACAACAGAAGTCAAGGAATTTGCCCATCTTTTCCGTTTGGCAAGTCATCACTTGGCTTATGCCAAAACACACTTCCCCACCAGCCATGTTGTGCCGTATCTCAACAAAGTGGTTGGGGCTAGCCATAACTATTTTTATGTACGCGAACGCAGGGCGTTGTCCGATGTGCGGCGGTATTTTACCCACACTTTCCCTCGGGCTGTGTGCGAAACATGGCGGTTTTCTGCGCTTGCCACGGTGCTTTTTGCGATGGGGCTTGTGTTCGCTTGGGTTTATGTTGCGGCAGATTTGCATCGCCTGCAAGAGGTTGTGCCCGCGTTTTTTGCAGGCGGTTTTTCCCCTTACGAAGTGCCCGACTGGGGCGACGGCGGCATAGATGTGGAGCACTCACTTATGGCCGCCACCATTACCACAAATAATCTTATGGTAACTTTTAACGCCATTGGCGGCGGGCTTTTGGCAGGGATTGGCACGGTTTTTATTATGATATACAACGGGCTGATTATTGGCGGATTGTTTGGCTTTTTCCATACCGTTGGGGCAAATATGGTAATTGCATACGCACTGGTTTTGCCCCATGGGGTAATCGAACTTTTGGCTATATTTTTGGCAGGCGGATGTGGCCTGATGCTGGCGAAAGGAATGCTTTTGCCGGGGGAAATGACACTCCGCCAGTCGCTAATTTCACAAGGGAAGAATGTTGCGAAGCTGCTACCAGGCATTGCCGCAATGCTGGTTATTGCCGGAATAATTGAAGGATATTTTACACCATTGGCCATTGATGCACGGATTAAAATTGTTTTTGCCGGGCTAACGGGCGTTGTTATGGTTGCTTATTTTTTGCTAGGCAGACGAGAAGCGCGTAAAAATGCGTAAGGTTATAACAGCTCCGACGCATTATGAGAATGATTTGGTATGGCAGGGCTTTTTTCACATTGCTGGGGTGGACGAGGCCGGCCGCGGGCCGCTGGCAGGGCCAGTGGTTGCCAGTGCGGTTATTCTACCCCAATATGCGATAATTGACGGAGCGAATGACTCGAAAAAGTTAAGCGCGAAACGGCGGGAAGAATTGGCCGAGTTGATTAAGGAGCAAGCCATATCATACGCGTTTGGCGTTGGCACGGTTCGAGAAATTGAAGAGATAAACATATTGCAAGCATCTCTTTTGGCTATGGCGCGGGCAATAGACGGGCTTTCTCAAAAGCCATGTGCCGCGCTAATTGATGGAAATCAATTACCCCACAACCTCCCCTGCCCTGGGTTTGTAATTACACAGGGGGACAGCAACAGCCATATTATTGCTTGCGCAAGCATACTGGCAAAAGTCGAGCGGGATAAAATGATGCATGAACTGCACCGGGAATTTCCTATGTATGGCTTTGACATGCATAAAGGCTATGGCACTGCCGCGCACAAAAAAGCCCTTGCAGAGTATGGGCTTTGCCCACAGCACCGCAAGGGGTTTTGTCATTGATTTTTACATTGTAAATCTATTCACCATACAAACACAAAATTTCTTCCTCAACCGCATGTTTTTGCTGGTAGAGTCCATCCATATTGTCGTATTCTCCTGCGGCAAGTTCAATTTCTATTTGCGCTTCAATTTCGGCTAGCTGGGCTTCTTTTTCCGCCAAAATTTCTTCTACGGGAATTTCTTTCTTCACAGGCGCGGCTTTAATAGGCTTGCCTTTTTTGGGGGATTTTATTTTCGGTGCTTCTACCCCTAGTGCTTGGAAATCTTCATACAACCCGTGGAAGTCCGTTATATCGCCATTTTCCATCGCCCAAATACGTGTGGCGAACTTATTCAAAAAATATCGGTCATGGGAAATAAAAACCTTCGTGGCAGTAAAATCTGCCACAGCGTCCTCTATCCATTCACGGCTTTCGATATCCAAATGGTTGGTGGGTTCGTCCAAAATCAGAAAATTCACCTTGTTTTGCATGAGTAGGCACAGCTTTAGGCGGCTTTTTTCGCCGCCGCTTAGACTGCCTACTTTTTTTTGTACATCCAGCGCACGGAAGCGGAAATTCGCCAATATGCTACGGGCTTTTTCTTCCGCAATTGGTGGGTCAGTGGCGTAGCGCAGAGTATCCAACACTGTTGCCTGTTCATTCTCGAAGGTAACAATTTGCGGCATATATGCAATTTTCATGGCCGGGCTAACATGCACTATACCTGCGTCGGCGGGTTCTTCGCCCATTATCATCTTAACCAGCGTGGTTTTACCACAGCCGTTTGCGCCCACAATTGCTACATGGTCGCCCCGCTCGACCGTTAGGGTTATGTCGCCCAGCAGCGGCTTGTCGTAACTTTTATGCACATTTTCCAGCCGCACAACAGCTTTTGCCGCGTGGCCGCTAAGGGTAAATTCTTCCGTCATTTTCTTCGCGGTCTGCGGCCTATCGACCTTGTCCATTTGCTGTATGCGCCGCTCCATAGCTTGAGCGCGCTTAGCAAGGCCGGTGTTTGACGGGTTTATTGCCGCCCACACCCGCTGGCGTTTTATTGCAACCTCCAACTGTTGGATTTTACGTTGCTGCTGTTTGTACAGCTCCGCCTGGGTTAGAAAGCGGCGGTCGCGTTCTTCCACATAAAACGTGTAATTGCCGCTGTAAAATTCGGCCTTGCCGTCCTTTATTTCGACTATACGCGTCACCACATTGTCCAAAAAAACACGGTCATGGGAAATGGCAACCACCGTACCAGGGAACTCTTTTAAGAAATTCTCCAGCCAGGCCAGTGATTTCAAGTCAAGATGGTTTGTCGGTTCGTCCAGTAGCAGAATATCGGCATTTTTAAGCAGGATGCGCGCCAGGTTTACGCGCGTTTTTTCGCCGCCGCTTAAACGGGAAAACAGCGCGTTGCGCATTTCGTCCGATATGTTCATGCCCATACATATTTTTTCTATTTGAAAATCCATTTCGTAGCCGCCGCGCCGTTCGTATTC
>Ga0123355_10001422_pt1 | contig 33423 bp, 32 predicted proteins | sample TergutEmb28metaG_3_FD_89872 | JGI IMG/M metagenome (GOLD analysis project Ga0123355, IMG submission 89872) | Embiratermes neotenicus P1 segment gut microbial communities from Petit-Saut dam, French Guiana - Emb289 P1 | ecosystem: Host-associated > Arthropoda: Insects > Digestive system > Gut ...
CCGGAATGATTAATCCGATTATTCCTACTGCGGACAAAAAGCCAGACGACAAACCTGCAGCATCACAGCCGGTCGAGACCGTCATTGAGTCTCCGAAGCCTGTAGTGTCTGCGATATCGCATCCTGCCGAGACAACTACTGCCCCGAAAAAAGATGTGACACCTGTGGCACCACGTCCTGCCGAGACAGCTCCTGCACCGCAGAAGCCTGCAGAGCGCATAGATCCACGCTTGGCTGAGGCGGTTATTCTGCCACACAAGCCTACACAGCAGGCAGACCCACATTTGGCTGAGGCAGTTGCTGCGCCACCGAAATCCAAAGAACCTGCGGAGACACGTCCGATTGAAATAGTTATCCCGGCAGAGAAGCCGGTAGCGCCTGTTGCTCCACGTCCGGTAGAAGCGGTTATTCCGCCACCGAAGCCCGTAGAGCCTGTACCTGTCGCTCCACGGTCGGTCGAGGTGGTTACTCCACCGCAGAAACCTGTAGCGCCTGCACCTGTTGCTCCACGCCCGGTTGAAGCGGTTATTGTGCCACCAACACCTGTTATAGTGCCAAAAGAAGATAACAAGCAAACTACGGTCGATTCGGCTCAACCCGAAAGAGAAGCTATGCCGGTAGAGACAATGGAATATAAATTTGATCAGTCAGGTTCTGACAACTTAGCACAACCTGCTACGAATTTTGTTCCAGCTGATCCAATTAAGGAGGAATCCGAAAAAGTGACAATTATCGCCCCACTCGATGCTTCCAGCTCGCAGGAGCTATCGCAAGCTGAAGCCGCACCTCCGTCAAGTGATAACTACACGGATAAGTACTTAGATATCGATGAGCTCTACGAGGCTCTGTCGATGAGCAAGAAAAGAACAGATACCATCTATCTTGTCGAAGAATATTTTAACACATTGCCTGATTCTCTCCCTGAGGAATCAAGACGTGATATAGTCAGCAAGATAGTAACAGCATCAGGCTTTGACTATGACTTGCTTATGGGCGACGGTGTGCTTCGTGTAAGAATGCTTAAAGAGTATGCAGAGCATTTTGCAAGATACACAGAAGATTATGTATCTAAATGTCAGGCTGAGCTTGATGACCTGGATCGCCAAGCCGCCAGAATCCGTGACATGATGGACGACCGCAGAGAGCTTCACAAGAAGCAGTTCTTTACTATAGAAAAAGAAGCCCAAAGACTAAAGGAAATCCTTACCTTTATCGCAGGTTAAGATTTTGTACGGCAATTTTTTGCAACAAAGACTTTGACCGCTTAACGTATTTGTTTGGGTGCAATGAAAGAAGGAGATTGTTTGAAGGGATATAAGCTGACTGATCTCGGTAAAATCATAGTCACAGTTTTGGTTGTGGTGCTTTTTGCACTAGTACCTCTGACTATCCTATTTATTTCGATGAGAACTACAGGAGTCCCTGCCTCGGTGGATAGACCTGCGGAGAATAATTTGTCATCAGGGGTGGCGCAACCCAATGGTGAAGATGACAATAATGGTTATACTACGGAGCATGATGATTTTCCGGGTTCTGAATATCTTACCTTTGACGCAGATGAAGGCAGACTTGAATTTTATCTCACTCCGGCTACACTAAGTATGCTTCGAGATAATGATTCACCGATTTTTGACCGTTTTTTAAATTCTCAGAACAACACCCCTGAGAGCGCAATCATAATCGAGATTCCGCATATGGCACCACCCGATCTTGCTGAAAGAATTGTCAACGAGATATCTGCCGCACTGACTCATCGTGGTGTCTCCCCTGAGCGGATACTAAATGCACCAATAGGCCCTGAGGCAATAGACAATGTCTACCAGGTTGCATTGTCCTTTATGGATCTTGAATCTCTTTTGAATGTGACAGATCCAAGTGATATTGATTTAGATCCGGAAGATGATATAGATGCCTATGAGCAAGATGATCATCAAGGCGAAGATGATGATGTGTCAGAAGATGATACAGATGTAACAGAACAAAATGGCGAGGATGAGGATGAAGTATACCTAAACGGCGACGATTATGAGGTTGTTGATTTAGACGATGATCTTGAGATAGTCGAGCTAAATGGCGACACAACACCGCCACCACCACCACCGCCGGCACCAGCTCCGCCACCACCACCTCCTCCTCCTCCACCACCACCTCCACCACCGCAACCACCAACTACAACAGACAACAATGCCGCGGCGACACCTAACGGTCTAGCCACGGCATCGCCACCTCTAAAATAGTATTGCTATCTTAAAACACGATATTCTTTATAATAGTCCCTGTTTTTGTAATAAGCCGATTGGACTTTCGTCCTCTCGGCTTATTTCTTTGCACTAAATTTCACGCAGATATGGCAACAATTCGCTAAACTTCATGCCATTTGATGCCTTTACCAACACGGCATCATCTTTTTTTATGAGTTTCGGCAGGGCTTTAATCAGGTCGCTCTTTTCAGGATAAAAGCAAGCTTCACCTTTGCCTATAGATCTAAATCCGTCATAAATAAATTTCGCTTCATTGCCACAGCAGATTAAGGCATCAACCCCGCACTCGGCGGCAAATGCGCCTATTTCATAATGTAGCTTATCAGAGCCTGCGCCTAGGCTTAGCATATCGCCAAGTATCGCAACACGTCTATATGCAAGTGTAGACAACGATGACAGCGCTGCTTTGACCGAATTAGGATTGGCGTTGTAGCAGTCGTCTATCAGTGTTATTGTGCCTGTAAACGAGGCATTGGACCTGCCACCAACCGGCGAGTATGACATAAGTCCTGCGCTGATTTCTTCATCTGTCATTCCCAGCAGTCTGCCGATAACAGCCGCTGCAGGTGCAAGCGCAGGCAAGTGACTGCCGTAGGATGGTATCCGAACGTGAAACTTCCCGCTCCGGCTCACAATATCAAATTCTACAGCTTCTGTGTCTTGTGCCTTCACATTAATAACTCGAAAATCATTGTTCTCACCTAAGCCGAATGTTATCGTCTGTCTTTTGGTATCAAAAGCTCTAAGCAGGTCGTCATCGCCATTCATAACTGCGATACTATCGGGTTTCATGTATGCAAAGGCTTCTGTCTTCGCCTTAAGCACGCCATTGAGGTCGCCCAGTTCTTCTAAGTGCGCATAGCCGATCTTTGTCATTATAAATATATCGGGGCGAACCATCTCGGCGAGAATACTCATATCGCCGAAATCGCTTATGCCCATCTCTATGACTGCAGCTTCGTGTGTTTCGTCGAGCTCTAACAGTGTAAGGGGCACTCCCAATTCATTGTTTAGATTTTCGAGTGTCTTCAATACATGAAATTTCGCACTTAGGGCGGCGGCAACTAGTTCTTTTGCTGTTGTCTTACCGACACTTCCTGTAAGTCCTATAAATGGAATGTCAAAAAGGCTTCTATAATATGCTCCGATTTTCCTAATAGATAAAAGTGTCGATTCAACTATTACATACGGTCCTTTTGCACCCGGAATTTCTTCTTCGGTTAGGCAACATGCCGCTCCTGATTCAAAGGCGGTATTGGCAAATTTATGCCCATCAACCCTTGCTCCTCTGATGCAAACGAAAAGATTGCCCGGCTTAATGTCACGATTGTCACGCTGTGCACCTTGGACACGGACGTTGCGCCCGTTATCATCTCCAATATATCTGCCGCCTGTTATGTCTGCTATGATTTGTGGTGTCAAATGCTTCAATAGAGCACCTCCCAAAAATGGAATATTGCACAACTATACACCAATTTTGCTACAAGTTCAATATAAGCAAAAGTAGAAATTATTCGTTTTTTAAAAATGATGATAAAAATGTGTTGACAATAGTCACTTTGAGTATTATACTGTTCAGGCTCATCACTTTTGTATGGCGGCATAGCTCAGTTGGCTAGAGCATTCGGTTCATACCCGGGGGGTCGCTGGTTCAAATCCAGTTGCCGCTACCAAGACAAGGGGCGGACGACAAAAGCCCGCCCCAAAGATGAGGCCCGTTGGTCAAGCGGTTAAGACTCCGGCCTTTCACGCCGGCAACATGGGTTCGAGTCCCATACGGGTCACCAAAAGTAAAATCCCAAGAAGCACACGTGTTTCTTGGGATTTACTCTTAAACCGATGGGAGTTCGACTCCCCTCAGCTTATGGAGACGTGTTATGAAGTTTCTGAAAATTGGCTTACCGATTATTGCGGTGGTTATTGCGATCTTGTCAATCACGGTCGCTATTTTACATACGACAAAAGTACATATAGCTCCCTTGAAAGTGGGTTTTTTGTTTTCCGAAGAACCTATAGAAAACATCGCTCAATTTTTGGAGCAGCCCCTGATTTACAATATGGACTTTATACGTTTGGATACCGATGATAATCCTGATTTGAGTGTATTTGATTTGATAATTGTGGATGCATCGGTTACAAATTCAAGCGATTTTTATGAGACTGCTACTGATTTACTCAATTATGTTAATGGTGGTGGCAGAATTGCTGTGACCGGTCGCGGGGCACGAGTGATAGAAATATTAAAACCGGAAGCGGCTTTTTTCGAACCATACATTGCAAATCAAAGAATATTTGTCCCGGAAGATAATGCTCAATTTGGTCGAATAGGTCAGATTTTTACAGATTACATGCATCACTTTGTAAGATTTCAGCGGTTTATAGATTACAGAGACAAACAAGTAGGAAAAACAATTTCACTCACACCCTACATCACTCCCATTATCTACACCCAAGACCAATCTGCTGCAGTTGCAGTGCTGATTCCACTGGGTAGAGGAGAAGTATATTTTTTCGGTGGGCTATTGCCCGACAATTTGTTTACGACCTCTTTTGACTTCATACCACTTGAAGGTGAGGCATCTTATTTCATAAATACAACGGCAGCAGCAGAACACTTACTATGGAACGAGTTGGCATCTATTGTTTCCGGCGAGGTGCTGGGATTTAGTATGTGGCGTGTGTTCGGGTCACACGGACGTCCGACGATGTTACACCAAAGTCACTCCGAAGTCCTGGGCGGATTAGATCGAGGATACATGGAAAATTGGGCAGAAATAGCACAAAGGCATGGTCAAATTGCGTCTTTTTCTCTGGCATATGGGCTTTTTGATTGGAACTACTGGTATGAATCTTTTGGATATGCTTTTGGCAATCCCGATGGAAGCTTTCAAAATGACAGAACAACTAATTTCTACTCATGGGGAGCACATATTGTGCACGACGGAAGGTGGCTTAATTTAGCGCAAGCGGAAAGGCTGATGAGCTTTGCTGCCACTCCTGAGGAATCTACACGCTCATTTCCGGCTACGGTTGACTTTACAGGAGACGGTGTAAAGGATTTAATTTCCGGTAGCTCTGATGGATATTTTCACCTGTTTCAAACTACACAACTACAACCACGGTGGCTTGTTGAGAGAGTCGGTGTGTTAACTGACAGTGATGGCAATCCCTTGTCTGTAGGAGCTTTTTCTGCGCCCACTTTTCATATCAATGAAATGGGTGGTGGCTTCATGGAAAGTGTCGGCTTCATGGTAAGTGGCAGCTATGAGGGAAACTTGTATATCTGGGATTGGTACGGAGGCTTAACTTTTGGAAATGATCCCGTCATAATTAGAGCACCCGTCGGCGAAACACTATCTGCCCCTGATATTGTTGACTTTAATGGTGACGGAGTGTTAGATATAGTTGTTGGCTTTGCAAGCGGGAATATTTATCTTTTTGACGGAGCACTTGAATTTGAGCCGAGAAAGTTGCTCGACAGTGGCCATGCCAATGCAGCGCCACGGGCGATTGACCTAACAGGCGATGGCTCATATGACTTGATTGTGGGTACTCACTTAGGCGATATTTGGAAATATCATAATAACAACGGAGTATTTGAGTTTGCAGGGGCGTTGCAAGAAAGAGAAGGCGCCGGGGCTATGAACTTTAGAAATCCGGCCGGAATAAACAGTGGCAATAACATTACTCCTCTTTTGGTTGATTTAGACGGGGACGGGGTTTTAGATCTTCTTTGGGGACTTTTGGAATATGGAAGATTTGCTGTTGCTATAGATGATGAATTTTTCCCATACAGAGATGAACTTATACAAACTATCAGAACTCTCGATGAAATGTTTGTACCGGTAATCTTGCACAGTTTTACACATGCTTACAGATCCATAGAAGATGAGAGGGCGGTGCTTGAAACAGAACTCAGAGCCATGGAAAATATTGGCATTAATATGCCAACCGGAGTAAACCAGCATACCTTCAGAACGTCCAATCTCTCACATGGACAGACGATTAACTTGCAGGCAGAAATGGGCTTATTATGGAATAGTGGCTTCCGCCCAAGCAATTCCCCGGCACCTCCGTCACAGAGTACAGAGTACTCAATGATTACACCATTTTATTTTGAAGCGGAAAATGGAAATCGTATGCTCATGTTTAATGCAAACTTTCTGCATGACAGATTTAAGAGTTCGATCCGTTTCGATTTGCCAATGATAATCTACAGGCACACATGGCGCATGGCATTATACAATCATTCGGGCCTTGAGGATTTTGTGTTTCAGACCAGAAGAATACAAGAAACCGCTATGTACAATTTTGTGTGTGAGCGACAAATGTTTACATCTATTGCAGCTGCAAAAGCAACGGATGTCAGGGTATATGCACGCATGTCAGATCTTGTTTTAGATTTTCTGAGACAATCTGTTGGAATTCCAAAAAGGCTTGATCGTTTTCTTGTGTCGGAACATGTTGATACGACAGCCCCTTTGTTTGAAGAAGCATTTGCGGATTCAGTTGGAGTTAGAATTGTGCTCGGCAATACGCCTCACCCGCTATTGCATACTGATTCACCTGTGCACTGGGCAAATGAAAATGGATTTTATTTAACACTTGCCGGAAGCGAAAGTCGTGGCACTCATATATGGACACGATCTCATCACATGAGATCAAGATTGCATCTTACAGCAGTTAATTTGCCTGCAGAAATAACCAATAACAACGGCGAGATTACGGTTGAATTTTTAGAAGATGGACTGCAGCAGATTTTTGTGTTTTCGTTATATGCGTTTGACTTTGAGGGCGAAGGGTTTGAGCTTAGGAGAGTTTCCGATCGTATTTCAAGACTTACCAAAACCGGGGAAAGAGGCACGGTTAGAATATCAGAGCAGGGTCGCACAGCTTGGGAGCCAATGCGGGTGGAAAGAATAATACGTGTTAGGTTCGAAGGTGTAAATATTAATTTTGAAAATCAAGAGCCTGCTATGATTGATGGCATGACGTTTATCCCTGTCCGTGAAGTGTTTGAAACGCTTGGTTTTGCCGTAAATTGGGACGAGCAATCACAAGCTATCACCATTTCTAATGATGAGTATGTTGTTGAAATTGTCGTGGGGGCTGAGAGCTTTAAGGCAAATGGAACTGTGCTTGAGCTTGAGGCACCGGCTCAGAGGATAGGTGAAAGCACGATGCTTCCATTACGCAATGTGTTAGAAAGCATAGGTTTTACAATGTACCGTGACTTTATTCGACAGGTTGTGTTTATCATTCCATTAGATGTGGATAATGACGATGAAAGTTAAAGTTAATGAAGGCTATTGTATAGACTGGAAAGGGGGATGATTCCATGCTAGATAAATCAAACATAGTGTCCATAATAAAAACTGCAATCATAGCAATTGCTATAATTGTTGTTGCTTTAATTTTGGCTGCGGCAATCAGAGATTTTAGTTGGGCTTTAAGAGATATTGCATCAGCAATAAGAGATGGCGTACACGTAATGCGAACAGTTATAGGATAGTTATTTCAATATGGGAGACGTGTTATGAAGTTTCTGAAAATTGGCTTGCCGATTATTGCTGTGGTTGCAATTGCTATCGCTCTTGGCATTTTCATTTTCATGAGAACTCATCCTCTGCTTGTGACGGGCAGGGCGCTTGCAAACTTTAATGATGAACTTAGCGAGCGTATTGATGCCACTCCTTTAAGGGTGGCTGGGCTACTTGCGGATATTCTGGAAGATGGGGCTGTCAATGTTGAGCTTTCTTATACTTACCGTGTTGGGTTTTGGACTAGGGGAAATAGCAGCAGTGTCACCCTATCTTCAAATATTGCAGATAGGGAATTTTCACTTGGGGCTGATATTTCGCTGGGCGGGCTGACTTTTGATGCAGAGGCTTTTCTAAACAGGGAGCGGCTTGCCGTTGGCTCAGGGGTTCTTGGTGACAATTACTATGGGATTACTTTTAGCACTTTCGGAGATGATATTCTACGTTTTGGCAGAGTCGTAGGGCTTGATAATCAAACTATCGACACACTTATAAGTGCTGTCGAAATGCTTGAGCGGATCTTAAATATGGATGAATTCGATGATGCTGTGCTTGAGCCTTATATGAGGCTGGTTGAGGATTTTATAAGAAGTCTAAGACCAACTTCCGAGAGAATTCGGAGCAATACGCCTAAGTGGCAAGGAATACGCATTACCCGAATCGAGTATGTCATAACAAGTAACGATATTTCGCAGTTTCTGTATGATTTGGTAACTTTGATTTCTGACGATGAGAATATCAGCGGTCAGCTTGAGTCGCTTTCATCAAATCCAATGTTTTTTGATATATTGGGAAGTTTGGATATGCCTCATGACAATGATATAATTCAAGCACTTAGAGATGTGGCGGAAGTGTTTGAAAGTGATTTTTATGGCGAGATTGCTTTCGCGTTTTACATTGACAGGCAAGATAGGCTGAAACTTGTGCACGTCCGTGTTGATGCTGAGTTTCATGGGGAAAAAGTCTTTATTCGCACAGGTATTGATTTTGGCTTAACGGCTATGTGCGATTGGATGTTTGGGGTTACGGTAATTTCCGATGATGTTCCACGGTTTAACCGCATGGTGTGGGAAATTCGAGAGGGTTTAGATGAAATTGAGAATTTTCTGAGATTCTATTTTGATGGTTTGTCGGAGGATTTGTCGCTTATATGGAGTACGGAATCTGGCAGAATTTATCTTAAGTTTCCCGATAGTTGGGGGCATGAGGATATCTCAGGTGTGCTTCTTGTCTATGAGGATGCTTTTTCGCTCTATATTGATTCGTTTCCGCTCACTTTGGATATTCCTTTTACACGGTTTCTGAGTCCGGAAATGGAAGTTGTAATTTCTGCTGAGTCGGGGGCGCAAATCAGAGAGATAGAGTTTGTCAACATCGATGGTTGGGGGCAGGAGATAGTGCAGAGGCTGGGGAGTTTGCTGTTTGGTCTTATTTTGTTTTAGTGGGGGAATGAAAATGAATCAGATAAAACTTGGCAGATATCGTCACTATAAGGGCAATATGTATGAGGTTATTGGTCTTGCTAGGCATAGTGAGTCGCTTGAGGATATGGTTGTATATAAGGCACTTTATGGCGAGGGGGGCACTTGGGTTCGTCCGCTATCCATGTGGGAGAACACTGTCGAATTAAATGGTAAAATCTCGAAAAGGTTTGAATATATCGGTGAAATTTAGCCATTTTACTTGTTTTAATACATGATATTTGCTACAGTAGGAAGTATGGGAAAGAGTAAAGGAAAAAGAGTAAAGAGAACAAAAAGAAGATTCATCGTTGCCAGAAGCGTGGTGTTTTTGGTGATGGTGGGTTTTGTTGTGCTTCTTGCTTCCGGTAAGGCTACAAATGTGGGGCAGTTTGTCTTTGATCGTTTTGCCGAAGATGAAACAAGTGGAAGTATAGAGGGCTCTCAAGTACAAGACTCTTATAATGGCGATGCTTCAGATGATGATATGATGTCGGTGGTTATAATAGATCCACCGTCGGAATCAGAATTATCAACAGAGCCGGATATTGATTATGATTATGACTTCGAAATCGAAGTCGAGATTGAGCCGGAGCCTGAACCTGTTCCCGCTCCTTATGAGCGTTTTAGAGCGCACAGTCTTCCTGAGACAGCCCCGGAGAGCTTTAGTAATTTGGCTTTTGCAAATTCTATTGGGGGATCAACGTATCCTGTTCACTTTGGCATGCCTGAGTCGTACTCGTCTTTGGGTATAACTACATTCCGAGGGAATAACTTCCGAAATAATGCTGCATGGGGAACTGCTAATGTCTCTCAGCGTAGGCTTGCTGTACGATATCAGATAAATGTAGGAAGTATGTCACGGCGGGATACGATAACTTGTGCTGCTGCGGGTTGCCCGGGATGTGCAGAAACTCACCATACCAATATTGTTTGGCAAGGTGTAGGGTGGCCGGGTCAACCGGCGATTATTCAATGGGATTTCGAAGTGCAACAGATGATGAATATGCATCCAAACATGCGTGAGCGTGAGGGGCTTATAGAGGTTATTCAGAGTGGCTTGGATGGATATATTTATTTTTTCGAGCTCCACAGTGGACAGCCTACACGACCACGGCTGTTCTTCGGTGAGACAATAAAAGCCGGGGTGTCTATTGATCCACGAGGTTATCCGCTTATGTTTATCGGTCAGGGCGATCAGATGCGTGGTCAGCGTTTCGGATTCTACATATATTCTTTAATTGATGGCACGGAGCTATTTTACTTAAATGGGCGTGACCCATTTTCGATGCGATGGTGGGGTGCTTTTGATGGCAATCCTTTGGTTGATGCTGCCAATGATAGGCTTATAGTAGCCGGAGAAAATGGCGTGGTTTATAATATTGAGCTTAATACGGTATTTGACAGAGAAGCGGAAAGTATCACTATAGACCCGGTACTTTCTCGTTATCGTCATACAGGGAGCAGGCGATTGGGAACGGAAAATTCTCCCGCTGCATTTTCTCACTATCTATTCTTCGCCGATAATGCAGGTATAATTCAGTGCATTGACTTAAGGACTATGGAGCCTGTATGGGTATTTAATGCGGATGATGATACTGATGCAAGTCTTGTGCTCGATTGGGAAGAAGAAAATGAGCGGCTTGTTTTATTTACCGGAACACAAGTTGATCTCCAAGGGCATGGGGGAAGTGCTTTTATACGCAAGCTCGATGCTTCTAATGGTGAGCTACTGTGGGAATATTCTGTTCGTTGTCACTTTAATGCACGATTTAACGGTGGTGTGACGGCAACCCCGGTCGTGGGGAAACATGATATTTCTGACTTGGTCATCTTCTGGGTGGCTATGGTCATCGATCGTGGCGGTGGCGGTGCTTTAATTGCTTTTGACAGGCAGAACGGTGAGATTGTGTGGGAGACTATTCTCCCCAATTTCGGTTGGAGTTCGCCTGTTGCCGTCTACACAGAAGATGGTCGGAGTTATCTGATAGTAAGCGACTCAGTAGGCGATATGCGCCTTATTCGAGGCACCACAGGTGAAGTTTTGTATAGGATTCCTCTGGGTGGCAATGTCGAGGCATCCCCTGCTGTGTTTGGCAATTTTATAGTCGTAGGCACTCGGGGGCAGCGGATCTTCGGCATTGAGATATTATAATTTTGTGAATTTTTTATCTAATTTTTGCTCAGCAAACAGCAACTTTCCACATTTGCTGTCCGTGGGAACATGTCCACAGCGCAAGCCTTAGCAAGTGAATATCCTTCAAGTAGTCTAATATCTCTAGCGAGTGTGGCAGGATCGCAGGATATATAGACAATCCGCTTCGGAGATAGCTCAAGCACTTTTCGCACCGCTCCCTTAGACAGTCCACTGCGTGGCGGATCGACTATGATGCAGTCGGGTACTATGCCATCGTGATCCCACTTTGCTGCATCAGCCGCTATAAATTCTATATGCGAAAACCCATTGCGCTGTGCGTTATCTCGTGCAGCTTTTATTGATGCCACACTTTGTTCGACACCCAGCACTTTCCCCGCATCTCGTCCAACAAAAATTGCAAGTGAGCCGACACCGCAATATAAGTCTAAAAGGGTTTCGTTTGGTGACATGGATGCATATTCACGAGCCTTCCTATAGAGTAAAGTCGCCGCTTCGGTATTCACTTGGAAGAATCCCGATATTCTAAATATTAGACCGTCAAGCTCGTCTTCCAAAGGCGGGCTAAGTCCATTTCTACCCGATCTCAGGGTTATTTCGCCTCCGGGCTCACCTGCTGCCAAGCCCCCCAGTGCAAAGTTAAGGTCGCCCTTTAACAGGGCGCATCTGTCTATAGGTATAACTCGATGACTGCCTGCTTCATAGAATCCCCATGATTTTCCATCGGAGTGAAGGACTGCTTTGTTGCGGTATCCGCTAGTGTGTCCTGTAGATAGTATTTCGTCTGCACGAGCGGTCAGTCCACCGATTCTTCCAAGTGCATCATTTACCCGTGTGAGTTTGGCGTTTAGTTCTTCTTCATAGGTTAAGTGCCGAAAGTCGCATCCGCCACATTTAGGGTAATGTGGGCAGTCAGGGTCTATTCGATGTGAAGATGGTGTAATAATTCTAGCGATTTCGCCCCAAGTTGCACGTGGCAGAACTTTGGTAAGCTTAACTTTTAATACATCGTCACGGACCGCACCACGAACAAAGACGACTTTGCCGTCATCCAGTCGTCCCACGCCTTCGCCACTTGAGCCATAAGCGGTTATTGTAATTGTATGTACCGAGCCTAATTGCTCTGATTCAATGCTAATCTCTATGCCCTCCGAAACTAATTGTTGTTGATGTTCACGGGTATCTAAAAAACACAGGTTGGTTACAGCCAAGGCACGTCAACTGCCAAGAAAAGTTGTAAGAGCTCTAGGCGTGGTGTGCTCGCAACTGTAACCATTGCGAGTTTTTAAGATACCCGTGAACATTAACTAATTTTTATTGATTTTATTATACTCTATAACTATATAATTGTATATAAATATAATCCGTGGTAGAATACGAATTGACTTTATGAGCAACTTGAGGTGATACATATGAACAAGTACATAGAAAAACGTAAGTCGATAAGAAAATATGATCAAACTCCGCTTGACGAGGCAACTTTAGAAAAAGTGCGTGCAAAAATCGAAGCAATAAGACCGCTATATCCCGATATAAAATACTCCATTGATCTTACAACCAAGACAAAGGGTATGTTTAACATAAAAGCTCCGCACTATCTCGTGTTTAGAAGCGAGAAAAAAGAGGGTGCATACGAGAATATTGGTTTTATAGGTCAACAACTTGACTTATTTTTTCCTGAAAACGGACTTGGTGCGTGTTGGCTGGGAGTTTCAAAGCCGGAAGAAGATTCAGATTCCGGTATGCCTTGCTTTCTGTGCATGTCATTTGGCAAGCCTGGCGAAGTCCTATATCGTGAGTTATCAGAATTTAAAAGAAAGTCACTAAATGAAATCAGCGAGGGAAGCGACCCTAGATTGGATTCAGCAAGGCTTGCACCGAGTGGCATGAATAGGCAGAATTGGTATTTTGTCGCAGAAAACAGCAAAATCCATTGCTATCAGAAAAAGTTAAATCCTTTAGTTGGAATTTGGTTTAACAGCCTTGCTCGTATAGATTTGGGTATCGCAATTTGCCACATCGCCGAAAGCAGTGAGAGTTTTAAATTTGCTAATGAATCCGATGCGCCTGAAAGGAAAGGGTATATTTACCTTGGTACAGTTACGGGATAATCGTGTTGTACTTTGCACTTAAAGGGTAAGCTGAGGAAAGTCGAGCTCCTATCAGCGGGGCGCAAGTCAAATAAAAACGAAGGGTTGGTCATGGATGTTAGAAGAAGTCCTGAAAAATATTTATAGAATACCGATTCCCCTACCTGATAATCCGCTAAGGGAATTAAATAGCTATTTTATCAAAGATTCGAATCGCAGTTTGCTCATCGACACCGGGTTTAGACATCCGGAATGTCGGCAAGCATTGGAAGCCGGCTTTAATGAACTGGGCGAGAGCTTGAGTGAGGTCGATATTTTCCTAACGCATATGCATGCTGACCACACAGGATTGTCGTCAGAAATCATCGGTGCTGACAGGCAAACTTTCGTCAGTGAAATAGACGGCAAATTGCTCGAAAGGCTGCCTGCACCCGGTAAAGATTGGGGAAAAGAAAAATGGGTATGGTCTAAATCTCGGGAGATCATGTCGGGAATGCCTGCGGAAATTGTTGACAATATGGAAAAATTTAACCCTGCACTTAAATTTGCGCCAATCGGCGGAGTTAGGTATACTCATATGCGTGACGGCGATATATTGAATGTCGGCGGATATAATCTGCAATGCTTGCATACTCCCGGTCATTCTCCTGGTCATATGTGCTTGTGGGATGAGGCGCACGGTGTGCTTTTTACAGGTGATCATGTCTTATTTGACATAACCCCGAATATCACAGCTTGGCCGAATGTTGATGATTCATTGGGCGATTATCTTGAGTCGCTCCGCATGGTACAGAAGCTTCCGGTCAAAACGGCGCTTCCCGCTCATCGCAAATCCGGTGATTTCCATTCAAGGGTCGATTCCCTGCTTGAGCATCACGACAGCAGGCTCGCTGAGGTTGAAAATATCATAATTAGTCATCCAGGTCTCACCGCATATGAAATAGCAGGCAGAATGCGTTGGAAAATCCGTGCTGCGGACTGGGATACTTTTCCCGCTTCGCAGAAGATATTCGCCGTCGGAGAGTGTCTTTCTCATATCAACTACCTCTGTATTCGTGGCAAATTAAGCCGTCAAACGGATGGCAAGGTATATAGATTCTACAAGGTGAATCCTTTAGTTTGAATAAATTCAAACCAAGGCAAAGGACATGTGCCAATCGCTCCCCCTACGGGAAACCGCGAGTTAATGCACAATAATGACCAATCCTTTTCATGGTCATGTTTGTGCCTTGTATATTTTCGAAAGGAATGGTCATTAAATAATGAAAATTGGACTGATAGGTCTTAACCAAACAGGCAAAACTACTCTTTTTAATTTACTTACAGGCAAAACAGATGTTTCGGCTCAAGGTGGAAAAAGCACCGCAAATATAGGAACGGGCTTCGTCCCTGATGAGCGAGTGGATTTTCTCGCCGAGATATATAGCCCTAAGAAAACAACATATGCAAAGCTTGATATAATTGATGTTGCGGGCTTTACTGTATCGAGCGAGGGGCAAAGCTCCGGCTCGTCCGTATTTCTAAATGATGTTCGCCCATGCGATGCGCTCGTGCACGTCCTCAGGGCATTTGAGTCAAATTCCGTTTCTCACGACATGGGCGATATTAACCCTGCCCGGGATCTTGAGGCGGTAGAAACCGAAATGCTTATCGCCGATCTGGAAATGATAGAGAAAAGAATCGGTCGAATAAAAACAGGAAAAAAGATTACAAAAGAAAATGAAGTCGAAATGGCACTGCTTGAAAGATGCTTTGCATGGCTTGATGATGGCGGCTCAATTCTCGATATGGATATGACGGATGCCGAAAGACTTGCTATAAAGAGCTTTACGTTTCTGACCGAGAAACCCCGAATAGCGGTAGTCAATCTTGATGAAAGTCAATGGGAATCTAAGTCTTGGGCACATCAAAGTGAACTTGAGACACTTTGTGAAAAGTTAAATATCCCTCTGATTGCACTTTGTATCGAAACAGAACTTGAGATAAGTAAGCTCCCTGATGAAGATAAGCAAGTGTTTATGGAAGATATGAATATTGAGCAGCCCGGAATCGCTGTTCTGGCAAGAACGGCTTATGAGCATCTCGGACTTATTTCTTTCCTCACCGCCGGGGAAGATGAGTGCAGAGCGTGGACAATAGAAGATGGAACTATTGCAAAACACGCCGCAGGTAAGATACACTCAGACATTGAGCGTGGATTTATACGTGCCGAAGTCGTAAAATTTGATAACATAAAAGAATTGGGTTCAATGCTTAAAGTTAAAGAAAAAGGATTATTTAGGCTTGAGGGCAAGGAATATGTTGTCATAGACGGGGATATTATCAACTTCCGTTTTAATGTGTAGGTTGAGCAAATCGGCAGAACGGGGGGAATAATTATGTTTTACAAAACAACTTATAAGTCGCCTGTGGGATTGCTGACTTTGGCAAGCGATGGCGAAAGTCTTGTCGGCTTATGGCTGGAAGATCAGAAATACCACGGACATTCAGTGCCCGGTGAGCTTAACGAAGAAGGAAGCCTGCCGATTTTCGACATGACTCGCAAGTGGCTTAATCGGTATTTTGACGGTGGGAAGCCTTCTGTTTCTGAGTTGCCACTCGCTCCTATGGGCACGAAGTTTCGACAAGATGTTTGGCGGATTCTGTGCGAGATTCCATATGGCGAAGTCATGACTTATGGCGGTGTGGCACGAGGGCTTACTGATAGTGATGAGAAAGCTCGAAAGATGAGCCGTGCTGTCGGCGGAGCTGTCGGGCATAATCCGATTTCGATAATTATTCCTTGCCATCGTGTAGTGGGTTCTAACGGAAATCTGACGGGGTTTGCAGGGGGCTTGGAGCGGAAGAAATTTCTGCTTGAATTGGAAAAGGCGATATAGCCAAGGTTTGTTCAAAATGAGCACAAACCTCCCTACGGTACTCTTTATCCTTTTTAAGAATCGCGAAAAATTTAGTCGGAAGGCATTTTTTATATGAACACACATAGAGAATTTGAAATCGGTCCAATAAGACCGCCAAGTGAAGCAAGCAGTTTGCTTCTTAGAATAACGAGAAATTGTCCCTGGAATAAGTGCAAGTTTTGTACCCTCTACAGAAAACATCAATTCAAAGCACGGTCTGTTGAGGATATTAAGGCAGATATAGATCAGGTAGCGGAATATCGGCAGAACATTCTCGATGGCATCCCTGAAAATCTATATGAGCTCCCTGAGGAAACAGCCCAACGGTATCTCCATATCATGAATTGGATGCGGGCGGGCGAGGAGTCGGTGTTTCTGCAAGATGCCAATACTGTTGTGCTGACTTATGACAAGTTGCGTGAGATTCTCACTCATCTCAGAAAGACCCTTCCTAATATAAAAAGGGTGACTACTTACGGCAGGGCTGATTCGCTTAATAAGTTTACTGCTGAGCAGCTAAAGGGGTTAAAGGAAGCCGGGCTTGATAGAGTCCATTCGGGGTACGAGTCCGGGTCCGACGAGGTGCTTAAGCTGATTTCCAAGGGCTATACAAAGGCAATGGAGATTGAGGCGGGACAGAAGGTTAAGGAGTCAGGCATCGAGTTGTCTATTTATTTTATGAATGGTACAGGTGGCAAAGAGCTTTCCGATAGTAATGCCATAGAGACAGCAGATGTTATAAATAAGGTTAATCCCGATTTTGTCAGGATTCGTACTTTTGTATCCCAAAGGGGCACTGAAATATATGATGAAATTAATTCAGGGCTTATAAAAGAGTGCACCGATAAAGAGAAGGCGCTTGAGCTCAAGAAGATGATAGAGCATGTCCATAATGCGGATGGTTATCTGATTAGTGATCATATTATCAATTTATTTGAAGATGTGGGTGGCAATTTAAATGCCGATAAAGGAAGTATGCTTTCTGTTTTTGAAGATTTCGAAAGCTTGAGTGCCGAAAATCAGCGAAGATATCAACTTGCCCGACGTATGGGAATGGTCAGGTCCTTGTCTGATATGCCACGACTGACACGCGAACAAAATGCAACCGTTGAATCCTATCTCAGTCGCCTTGATACTGAGGATGAGTTTGAGGCATTCTTGCTTAAACTACTCAGGCGGTATGTATAGTAGTAAAAAGTTAAATCCGGATATTGACATGGGGTAATTATTTGGTATATAATCAATTTCTGCGAAAATTCGCATTTAACTCATATCCGACGGTTTTGGGAATCCCCCGATGCCATGGAAGATAGATTTTCTATCAAACATATCTAGGAGGTGTAGAAATGAAAAGAACTTATCAGCCGAAGAAAAGACAGCGCGCCAGAGAGCATGGCTTCCGCAAGAGAATGAGAACCAAAAACGGGCGCAAAGTTCTCGCACGTCGTCGTGCAAAAGGCAGAGCAGCGCTATCAGCATAATAATTGCGTTTATGCAATTATTATGCTGATAGCTATTCAGATTCATTAGCATACTTCACAATTAGGGAACTGATAGCTTGAGCGTATAAAGAAGTTAACAGTGCATTTATGAGGTGTTACGCTTGAAGTTCACAAACTCTCTAAAGAAAAACTATGAATTTAAAAGGCTCTACAACAAAGGCAAGCATGCGGCATCGCAATATGCCGTAGTATATTGCAGGAAAAATGGAAAACCGGAAAACAGACTGGGAATAACGGTTAGTACCAAACTCGGAAAAGCAGTACAGCGAAATCGTATCAGGCGACGACTCAAAGAAATATATAGGCTAAACGAATACACGCTTGCTTCCGGCTATGATATAGTCGTAGTAGCAAGGATGAAAGCTAAGTTTTCAAGCTATCACGAACTTGAAAGCAATGCGCTTTCGCTTTTTCGTAAGCTGAGGCTGATTGATGACAGCTCTGCCGGAGACAAAGAGTGAAAAAAGATAGGTTAACTCGAATTCTTGCCGGGATGGTGCGCTTTTACAGAAGAAAAATATCTCCGCTGTCTCCTCCTAAGTGCAGGTTTATGCCCTCATGTTCGGCATATGCGCTTGAGGCAATTGAGAAGTATGGAGCTTTCAAAGGCACTCTGCTTGCCTTGCGCAGGCTACTCAAATGTCATCCTTTCCATAAGGGCGATTTTTATGACCCGGTTCCGTGAATATTTTTAGGCAAATACAACGTAGCACCCGCTACAAGGAGAAATAATGTTTGATATTTTTAGCTTTATAGCAAGGCCTCTGGGTCAATTGTTATTGTTTTTTTACGACTTTGCAGGCAGTTATGGAATCGCCTTGGTGCTTTTTGCCATAGCTGTTAAGATTGTGCTGTTACCTTTCCAAATGAAGGCCAAGAGAGGTACTATGAAGCAAGCAAGGCTTTCGCCTAAGATTCAAGAGCTTCAAAAAAAGCACAGTACAAACAAGCAGAAAATCAACGAAGAAATGGGCAAGCTCTACAAAGAAGAAGGGGTCAATCCTGCATCCGGATGTATATGGGGATTTCTTCCTTTGCCGATTATGTTCGCACTTTTCCAAGCAATACGTCAGCCGCTCACAATGATGATGAACATTCCGAGCGAGCTTATGGAAGAAGGCGGCGCAATCTACGGTGTGCTTGAACGTCTGAATTTCGAGCCTAATATGCAGGCATTCTACCTTGAGCTTGAACAGGCGCAGTTTATCTCGACACATTGGGAATCATTTACTCAGTTTGTGAGCTATGGACTACAACAAATTTCATTTTATCTCGGCCCGGTCAATCTAGGTCTGCAACCGCAATTGACATTCTTTTGGCACGAGAGCACTGACTGGAGCTACACCGGCGGTTGGCTACCGGGGCTATTGCTGTTCTTGCTACCTTTGGTTTCCGGTGGAATGCAATTTATAAATGCACATATCACACGTAAGGTATCCCCACAAATGCCTACTCAAGAGGGCGCAGGCAAGTCCATGCAGACTATGATGATGCTCATGCCTCTCATGTCGGTTTGGTTCGGCTTTATGCTTCCCGCCGCACTCAGCTTGTACTGGACAACCGGTACAGTTCTACAGATATTCCAAGACCTGTGGCTCAACAAGAGATACACTAAGATTCTTGATATTGAGGACGAGGAAAGAAACAAGTTGCGCAGGGAAAAAGAAGCTGAAATTGAGGCTAAGAGACTCGAAACCGAACGTAAGAAGGCTGAGGGTATCATAGAAGAAAACAAAAACAAATCTAAGCGCAACAAGCAAAAAGGCGAAAAACAAGAAAAACTCGAAAAAGCGGCTGAGTGGGAAAAGAAGAACGCTCCGCCATCCGATAAAGAAGAAGCCTACGAGCCAAGCAGAGTCGGCAAAAGAAGATTCGCTCGTGGTCGTGCATATGAGCCTGAGAGATATGGAATACTGATCGCCGATGCTGATGACCCGGACGACGAAGATAGAATCCCGGAACTAGAACCGGACAACGAAGATACCGATATCGAAACAAGCGATTACGATGACGACAATATTGATGAGCTTGATACTTACGGCGATGAAGCTGAACTTTCCGATTCTGACGAAGATGAATACGAAGATTCAGACGATGACGAAGCCGAAGATGAAAGCGATGATGAAGTAAGCGAAGACCCAGCTGATGAAGAATCAACGCAAGACGTTGAAGACGACGAAAAAGACTGATACCAGGTTGTTTATGCCTTGAGATATACGAAAGGAATGACCATTAATGTTACAATCTATTGAAGTGTCGGGAAAAACAGAAGAAGAAGCCATTGAATCGGCTTTAAATCAACTGGGATTACATCGGGATGATGTATCAGTTGAGATTATCGAACAAGCAAAATCAGGCTTTTTAGGACTGAAAAGTTCTCCGGCTATTGTGAAAGTTATATACGACGTCAAGGAAAACCGTACCGAAAAAGTCGAAAGTTTCCTTGTAGGACTTCTAGAGCGCATGGATGTTGAGGCAAATGTCGAGGTAAGTGGTAACGATGATACCATAAACGTCATCCTTACAGGAAAAGACCCCGGTGCGCTCATTGGCAGAAGGGGCGAAACCCTTGATGCGATACAGCATTTAGCTAATTATGCGGTCAACAAAGGTGCATCCAGCAGAGTCAGGATAAATATTGATGCGGAAAACTATAGACAACGTCGCAACGAAACGCTGGAAAGTCTCGCATCCAGAACTGCCGGCAAAGTCATGAAGTACCGTAGAAATATGACTCTTGAGCCTATGAATGCATACGAGCGGCATGTAATTCACTCTGCGCTTCAGGATTATGAAAATATTTCAACAGATACTGTTGGCAGTGAGCATAACCGCCGTATAGTGGTCGCATATGGCAACAAAGACGGCGGCTCTCAAGAAAGAGATTCCGGTCAATCCGGATATCGTGAGTGGCGTTAAGATTACTCGCCAAGTCAGTAGTATAATCATTGAATTACAAAGAGAGGACTAAATTCCATGATATTTGAAAAAATAAGGGAAGTACTGGCAATCCAATTCGAGGTCGATCCGGATGATATTACTCCTGAGACAGATATAGTGAATGATCTGGGTGCTGATTCTTTGGATCTTGTTGAGCTCATAATGACACTTGAAGATGAGTATGGGGTTAGCGTGACAGACGAATCCGTTTATGAGCACAAGACTGTTGGGGAAATCGCTGATTTCATAGAAACCCTCATCCAATAGATCTGCCTGTCAATCCTAAGTTTTTGGCTCGATTGTATTAGTAATGTAAGTAAAATCTATAAACACAAACGTAGGGGTCGCAGTCCTCTGCGACCTGCAATGCGCTGTGATTAAGCGTGCGATGGTGCGCAGAAGGCACAGCCGGGGGTAACTCCGACGGCAGCGACACCTATGTTTTTTTAGGGGGCAACATTTTGAAAAAGTACGGACTAAATGAATTAAGGGAAATGTTTCTTTCATTTTTCGAAGAAAAAAATCATTTGAGGCTTCCAAGTTACTCGCTTATTCCTCAAAACGATCCCTCTTTGCTTCTGATAAACTCAGGCATGGCGCCGATGAAAACATGGTTTACCGGTGAGCAGGATCCTCCTCGAAAGCGTGTGTGCACATGTCAGAAATGTATACGTACAGGGGATATCGAAAATGTCGGCAAGACCTCTCGCCACGGCACCTACTTTGAAATGCTTGGGAATTTTTCTTTCGGAGATTATTTTAAACAAGAGGCAATTGAGTGGTGCTGGGAATTTCTGACAGAGCGTATAGGCTTAGACCCGAAGCGCCTGTTTCCGTCTGTGTACATGGAAGATGATCAGGCATTTGACATTTGGCAAAATGTTATTGGAATCAAGCCTGAATGTATATTTAAGCTCGGCAAGGAAGACAATTTCTGGGATCACGGCTCAGGTCCGTGCGGTCCATGTTCGGAAGTATATTTCGACCGTGGATTGAAATATGGCTGTGGAAGTGCCGATTGTGCACCCGGTTGTGTGTGTGATCGCTTCGTTGAAATATGGAACAATGTTTTCACTCAATTTAGCAATGATGGTGAGGGTAACTACACCGAACTTGCTCAGAAAAATATAGATACAGGCTTAGGGCTTGAGAGGCTTGCTTGTGTATGCCAAGATGTTGATAATATGTTCGAAGTCGATACCATTATGAACATCATCAAAACAGTTTCTAGGATGAGCGGAGTCTCTTACGGTGAGTCTCCGAAAACAGATGTTTCCATCAGGGTCATTACTGACCACATTCGTTCAGCAACAATGATGATCTGTGATGGAGTTATGCTTTCAAACGAAGGGCGGGGATATGTCTTGCGCCGCTTGTTGCGCCGTGCGGCAAGACATGGACGGCTCCTTGGTATAGATGGTATCTTCTTGCATGAGTTATGCGAGACGGTCATTAACGAAAACAAGGATGCTTACCCGGATCTTGTAGATAAATCCGGCTTTATAACCCGCATAATCCGCACCGAGGAAGAAAACTTCGGAAAAACTATCGACAGCGGAACTGCAAAGCTTCTAGGACTTATTTCAGAATATAAATCCAAAGGCGAGAAAACTCTTACAGGTGCTGATGCGTTCAAGCTCTATGATACATACGGCTTCCCTTCAGATTTGACAATTGAAATCCTCGAAGAAAACGACATGTGCATGGACTCGGCATCTTTTGATGAGCATATGGAGGAGCAGCGCACTCGTGCAAGAAAAGCTCGTGAAGCAATGGGCGACCTTGCATGGGCAGGTATCGATCTCGGTCTTGACAATACGCCGACGATATTCACAGGGTATGATAATGAGTGTGATGAAGGTGTTGTGCTGGCTATCGTGACACAGGGCGAATTATCCTTAACTCTGCGGGAGGGTGACGAAGGCATTGTCGTCTTAGACAAAACTCCATTTTACGCTGAAAAAGGCGGACAATCTGCTGACTTCGGGACTATAGAAAAAGATGGTGCTGTGTTTAATGTAAGCTCTGTGCAAGTCAGTAAGGGTGACAAATATCTGCACTATGGCAAGATGATTTCAGGCTCAATCGCCGTTGATGATAAGACTGTTGCAAAAATTGACAGCTCTCGCCGTCTGGCAATAATGCGTGCGCACTCGGCTACTCATATATTACATGAGGTCTTGCGCAATGTCCTGGGCGAACATGTCACACAGGCAGGTTCTCTCGTCGAGCCTGACAAGCTGAGGTTTGATTTTACACATTTTTCAGCGCTGACTAAAGATGAACTGGCAATGATTGAGGGGCGTGTTAATGATGAAATCCTTGACGGGCACGACATCACAGTCAATGAGATGAATATTGACAAGGCCAAAGAACTCGGCGCAACTGCCCTTTTCGGTGAGAAATACAGCGAAGAAGTGCGTGTTGTCAAAATGGGCGAGTCTATTGAGCTCTGCGGTGGTACTCATCTTGACAATACCGCTAAAACCGGAGCTTTCGCCATAACATCTGAATTTTCGGTTGCATCCGGTGTACGCCGTATAGAGGCGATAACCGGCAGAGAGACTCTGCAAGCACTCTCCGGTGCTCGTGAAAATCTGGCTGTTCTTGCTGACATGATGAAGGCTGGCACAACTGAAGAACTTCCGGGTAAAATCGAGCAAAACTTGCAAATGCTTAAGGAACTAAGGGCAAAGCTCGCAGCAGCAGCATCTAAAGATGCTAACTCTGATGCCAAACAATTGCTGGGCGAGGCGAAAGATATAGGCGGTCTGAAAGTCATTTCCGCAATTAAAGAAGATATCGATGTAGATAATCTCAGGCAAATGCAGGATACTCTGCGTGATTGGGAACCTGCTATAGTGTCTGTGATTGCCGCTGTAAATGATGAAAAGATTACTATCGCCGCAACCTGTGGAAAGTCAGCGATAGAAAAGGGTATTAAGGCAGGCGATTTAGTTAAGGAGACGGCGAAAATCTGCGGTGGCTCTGGTGGTGGAAAGCCTGACTTTGCGATGGGTGGCGGAAAAGAGGCATCTAAACTTCGTGAGGCGCTTGATGCGGTAGAGACAATTGTAAAGGATAAGTTGGCTGTCTAAATTAACTAGTCCTAGTGTATCTAATAAAGAACGGAGTTGAACTTTTTATGGCAGATTGTATTTTCTGTAGTATAATCTCAGGGAATATTCCATCACAATGTGTGTACGAAGATGAATATGTTTTCGCATTTCGGGATATATCACCGCAAGCTCCTGTGCACATACTCGTAGTTCCCAAAGAGCATATTGAATCAGCTGCAAGCGTAAATTCCGGCAATTCACATATTGCTTCTAAATGTCTTGAAGCGATTGCAAAAATCGCCGAAAGCGAAGGTCTTGAAGATGGATTTCGGGTGATAACAAACTCAGGTAAAGATGGCGGGCAGACTGTCTTCCACTTGCATTTCCACATTCTTGGCGGCAAAGCATTGGGCGAAGGACTTGTTTAACGCTATTTCATCTTTGACTAAACAGTGGATGTTGTAGTAAAATATCGAATATGAGAACACTAAGAAAGGAGCACTAAGGGCATGGTTAAACTAAAAAATGAACAAGGTACCGTAACAATAAAAAAAGCAGTATTTACGACTCTCACAGGAGATGCTGCTACTAACTGCTTTGGAGTAAAGGGCATGACTGTCAGATCGGTTTCTGACGGGTTTGTTCATATGCTAAAATCGGAATTCATGGGAAAAGGTGTCCATGTAAGCATTAATCCTGACAATACTATTAGTATTTCGCTCCATATAGCTGTCGATCAAGGGGTCAATATCCCTGTAGTTTGCGAGAGCATAATGGACGAGGTCAGATACAAAGTTACAGGTAAAACAGGCGTTGAGATAAAGCGCATTGATGTTTATGTTGACAAAATGATAATCGGCTAGTGGTTTCATTTTTGAGATAATTACACTTTAATAATGAAACACCAGGGAGGGACATTGTTTGACACAATATATCACAGGCGAATTGCTAAAGAAAATGATCGCAAATGCCGCCGTAGCTATAGAAAACCATAAGGATGAAACAAACGAACTAAACGTTTTTCCTGTGCCTGACGGCGACACCGGAACAAATTTAAGCTTGACCATGAATGCTGCAGCAAAGGCGATGGCATCAACATCACCTAAGACTCTTGGTGAGGCTGTTGATGTGATGGCAAGTGCCATGCTTCGTGGTGCAAGAGGCAATTCCGGCGTTATCCTATCGCTCTTGTTCCGAGGATTTTCGAAATGGCTCAAAGATTTAGATACCGCAAATGCGGAGAATTTTGCACATGCACTTGCAAATGGTGTTGATTCAGCGTACAAAGCTGTTATGAAGCCTGCAGAAGGCACAATGCTTACAGTTTCGAGACTTCTTGCCGGTGCTGCTGTCAGAATTTCCGAGACGGAAGAAGACATTGAGGTCGTGCTGGAGCAGGCTTTAGAGGCTGGTTATATAGCTCTTGATGACACAATAAATCAAAATCCTGTTTTGAAAAAAGCAGGTGTCGTTGATGCTGGTGCCAAGGGATACCTTTACATGATTGATGGCATGCTTAGAGCTATGCGTGGCGAGGTTATGGAAAGGTCTGCTGAGGGTTCGGCAGATACAAAGAGTGCAGCTGATTTTGCTCAGTTCCATGAAGAAGATATTACATTTACGTATTGTACGGAATTTATGATTACCAAAGGTACAAATGCAAATCCCCCTATCCGTAAACTTCAAGAGTTTCTTGATTCAATCGGAGATAGTGTTGTGGCTGTTGATGATGAAGAAATTATCAAAGTCCACGTGCACACAGATGATCCCGGCGCTGCTCTTACTAAGTCACTTGAGTATGGCGCAATTGCCTCATTGTCAGTAAAGATTGAGAATATGCGTGAGCAACATGCGGAAATGACAGAGTCTGCTTCATCGACTAGCGTACCGCAAGAACCGGAAGAAATGAAAGAGTATGCTATAGTCGCTGTGTGTGCCGGAGCCGGAATTGCTGAGGTGTTTAGCGATCTGGGTGCTGACAGGATAATCACCGGCGGTCAAACCATGAATCCTTCGACCGAAGATATTCTTGAGAAGATCAGTAATGCTCCATCAGATATCGTGTTCGTTCTGCCAAACAACAAGAACATCATAATGGCTGCACAGCAGTGCGAGAAGTTATCTGACAAGCAGGTTGTCGTCATTCCAACCAAAAGCATTCCGCAAGGTGTATCTGCATTATTGTCTCTTGATGGCTCAGGCAGTGTTGAGGATATGACGGAAAGCATGAAGGAAGCTGCAAGTCGTGTAAAGACTGCTCTTGTAACTAAGGCTGCACGTGATTCGGTTTTCGATGACATGGAGATAAAAAATGATGAGTATCTGGCTCTCATAGAAGATTCGCTTGCTGCACATGGTGATGATGAAAATGAGATATTCGATGTTGTAGCTAAGGCTCTAAATGAATTTTCTCCTGAGTTTATCACGGTATTCACGGGTGAAGATGCGGGCGAAGCAGAGACGGATGCTCTTATCGACAAAATTAATGAAGTTTCAAATGGTGTCGAGGTTGCCATGATAAATGGTGGACAGCCGGTCTATCATTACATTATTTCGGCTGAATAGTGGTTAGTTGCGTAATTATGAATTTTCCACAAAAACTATTGACGAATATACCAAGTTGTGATACTATGCTTTGTGCTGACGGAAACGTCAGCACAAAATAATATCGCGGGGTGGAGCAGTTCGGTAGCTCGTTGGGCTCATAACCCAAAGGTCGGTGGTTCAAATCCGCCCCCCGCAACCATTCAAATTTACGCCCCCAGTGATGACAACCTCATCGCTGTGGGCGATAATTTTTGTCACATAGGATTTTATCAGTTGCCGTGTAGATGTGATTTCCACATCAGCGGCATCTTTTTTTAGCCGTTCAATTATAGCCGCTTTGGTGATTTTCTGCTTTTTCGGTAGTGATAGCACATCTTCAAGCTCCGCTATTCTCACCCTAGTACGATTGATTTCATCATTTAGCTCTTGGAAGATTACGCCGCTCTTGATGGCAGACAAGCAGTTTTGCAGTTCGGCTTTCAGCTTGGCTAATTCTTTTTCTTCTTCGGGGCGAGCAGTTTTATAACGCTCAAATTCTTTTACAATCTCGTTTGCGATACTTTCAAAGTCGGCTGTCTGCAAGTAGTTTGTGATTTGCGACACAATCGCTGTTTCAATGTCATCAGCGTTGATATTTTTCGCCGAACAAGTGCGGGTGCGGTATTTGCTACTGCAAGCGTAGTATCTTGTCACGTAACCTTTGCCACTGGTATTTGTTTTCCCTGTAAACGAGCCGCCGCACTCTCCGCACTCTATCAGACCAGATAGAAGATACTCGGCTTTAGCTCCGTTAGTTGCATTGCGTTTGTTATCAGACATTCTCTTTTGCACCCTCTCCCATGTATCTATGTCGATTATTGTGGGGATTGCATCAATAATGCGTACTGCTTCTGGGTTTCTCTCGCCACCCGCCCATTTTCCCATATACTTAACTTTTCGCTTATTCCAAGAATAGACCCCTATGTAACGCTCATTTTTCAAGATTTCATGCAATGAGTTCTTTCCTATCGGTTTCCCACGCTTGCCAGTAACTCCTGTAGGAGCAATGCGGTCAATGATAGTATTGTAGGATTCACCGCAAGCGTATAGCGAGAAGATTTGCCTAACAATTTCAGCTTCACGCTCGTTTATAACATATTTACCATCAACAATATTATAACCAAGCGGAGCAAACCCACCTAAAAACACACCTTGCTGTGCCTTTTGTGCAACACCAGCAATGCTTTTTTGCCGTGTCTGCAAAACTGTGTGTTGACCCAATCCTACGCTAATGAACTCCATAAGAAAATCACTTGGATTTGAAATATCCCCAAGTTTTTCGGTGACTGATAGCACCATTATATTAAGAGCTTGCATATCCTTTCGGAATGAGAACCAATCTGCAATATCACGGCTACCACGAGTTATATCATAAATGATAACAGCTTCAAATTTCTTCTCTCTTGCTTCGTGAATCATACGTTGGAACTCTGGACGATTGACATTTGTTCCTGTCATTGCCATATCAGTAAAAGTAGACACGATGCTATGCCCCTCTTGTAAGCAATATTTACCTATCGCCGCAAGTTGGGTATCTATACTGTTTTCGCTCTGGTTGTCTGTAGAAAAACGAGAATAAGCCGCCGCCCTCATTCTGGCTCACCATCTTTCGGAAGCATAGTCGTTTCTGCCTTGCGGTATTCCGCTATCTGCATTATATCTCTTACATATTCAGCAACTTTTTGCTTGCCATCATCATTTAGATATAGCTCTATCGCCTCGCAAATATTCACAGCTTTAAGGGCATTGTCATTATTTGCGTTCTCTACAGCCAAGACATCACCAGTTGGGAGTTTTCCCGCCACGACATCAGAGTTCCTTAAAAAAAATTTTTCCTGAAAGTCTTTGTCGGCAAAAATTACTGGCTTGCTGAAATCAACTTGAACGTCACCCGGAAACTCATTAGAAACATTAAAGTCAACTAACGCTGTAAGCTCAACGCCGAGTGCTGTTGCAATTCTACGAAGCGCATCAAATTTTGGATTTCGTACCCCACGCTCATACTGCCCTATCACTGTTGGCGTAACTCCTAACTTGCTTGCCAGTTCAGCCTGTGTCATTCTAGCCGCTTTTCTCTCTTTTCGTAATCGTTCAGCGAAAGTCATTTTTCAACACCTCAAAGCTAGTTTAACATAGATTCAAACAAAAATCAAATCTTTTGATGAGATTTTTGTTGACAAATCATTTGCGCCGATTTATAATGATTTCAAATCATATGATTGGATTGAGGGGTGTTAACAATGAGAATCGACAGAGTAACATTTGCCGCCGAGATGACACGGCGAGAAATACGGGATATTCGGCTTGCAGAGCTGTCTGGGGTGTCACGCTCCACTATCTCGGCAATACGAGGTGGAAAGTCAGTTTCCAAAGATACGGTGAAAAAGATAGCTGTTGTGCTACAAATTCCTGTTGAGCGATTGGTTGAGGGGGAAAAAGCATGAGTACGATGAACCTAACTGTTATAAATCCAGTCGATTACAGTGTCAATTCAATGGCTCGGAAATTCGTTTGGGCTTTGTACGGTAAAACGCCCGCCGAATTTGTGCTAATGCTTGAAAAGGAAGCCCAAGAAGATGAAATCAACTTGAGAGATGGTGATACAACACATCTTTTCGCTGACCGAAAACAGGGGGTGTGATATGCCGACTATTACAGTGGGTCACGAGAGAAACCTCTTGAATCCTAATTCCAAAACATTCTCTGAACGTGAAGAAGAGCTTGAAAAAATTGCACAGCAAGAAGCGCAAGCCCGAAAAAGGGAGCGAAATAGCCCTTACAAGAGTTTTATTCAATTCAACTGTGAACAGTTACAGAACTTAGCTACACTGGCAAGTAAATATCCGAATGCTCACATTATCCTTTTATTCTTGCTTCGCGAAATGGATATGTATAATGGCGTTGTCTGCTCATATATGGTGCTGCAAGAAGCACTCGGAATGAGCCGAGCAACAGTTGCTAGGGCAATAAAGGCATTAAAGGACACAAAATTTATTGCCGTCTACAAGAGCGGCACGACGAGCCTGTATACAGTGAACAAAACTGTTGCATGGCGTAGTTGGGGAACAAATTTTAAATACGCACAGTTTGGTGCTAATGTTCTAATCAGCGAAACAGAACAGGAAAAACTTGCAAAAACAAGGGCGGTCAAGCACAAGGAAATAACACTTGTTCAGGACGAATAGCACCAGACTACTATGCATTTTTTCTTTGTCTTTCATAGTCCGCACGACAGAATTTGAAGATGTAAGAGGTACACCCCACCAGTTAATAGGTGCAAAAGCTGATTTCATCGGGTTTTTTGGACATATCCATAGAGTTTCAGAGTATCACAAGCTATGAGACTCATGAGTATCACAGGCTATGAGACTGTTATTCCTCACCGTGAGGAATAATCTAAAAATTCTTTGAAAAAGGAGTAAGAACATGAGTGATTTGCTATTCATACTTTTGGGCGTATCAACAGCCTACATCTTTATCTACAGCTTCAAGTTGTACTTATTCTACAGGCGGTGCAAACAAGCCGAACTTCAAGGGAGCTATGTTGAATGTAGTGGTACTGTCGCAGAACTCTTGGAGAAAAAGGTGCGAAAAGTCAACGGAAAAACGATTACTATATCGTTTCCAAGATATATTGCAGAATACGGCGGCACGACACTTAACTACATCAGCAAAGTAAAAACAGCAAACACAGAGGTCAATAATCCTGTTGTCTTGCTGTATGCCGAGAGCGCAGGGCTTATATGGGCGAAAGATGATTTACCGCTATTGAAGCGTCAGATAATCGGGCGGCTATTGATACCTATTGTACTGTTCGTTGTATTTTCCATCGCACATCTTTTTTTGACAAGTTAGGGGTGATTTTATGGGTGCATTAAGAGATTTATTGGCTTCGCTGATAGTAAGGGCGTTAAATAGCTTCGATAACATGATGGCTAATGCAGTTAATGTTTTGGGTGGTGGCTTATCTGCTTGGGGCGAGATAGTCAGTTTCGCGACTATGATTATTCGCCCATTTGCGTTAATGATTATAGGCATTTGTCTTTTAATAGAAATTGCCCAAGTAGCATCAAAGGTCGATATTATAAAATGGGAACATGGCTTAAAACTGTGCGTAAAGATGGCACTTTCCGTTGTAGCGATAGATATTGCACCTGTGTTTTTAGAAGCTATGTATGCACAGGCGGCGGCTTGGATTATCTCGGCAGGTGCTCTCGGTGGCGGCAGTGCCTTTGGTGGTGATATAGCAATCGTCGTCGAGCCTCTTGTCACTGGTGTCTCTGGAATATGGGCAACACTCGGTTTATTTATGACCACCGCAGTATTATTTTTGGCTATACAGTTATGTGGACTACTTATCGCTGTCATCGCATTTGCACGAATGTTTGAACTGTATGTATACCTTGCTGTTGCCCCCTTACCTATGGCTTTCTTCCCTTTAGGTGATGGTACAGGTGGTGGATTTAGCAGAATTACGGCTAAATTTTTACGAGCATTTGCGGCAATTTGCTTGCAAGGTGTGTTGATGTTGATTTGTATTCGTGTCTTTGGCGTCATTATGGTTGACGTTATGAACGATGCTATTATAGCTTCCGCAGGGCTTGACGCATCGGTGCAAGTAAATGAACTGATGTACACAATGCTTTTAGGCTCAATAGTGCTTGTAATGTCCGTTGTCAAAAGCGGCAGTTGGGCGAAATCCATCTTGGACGCAAATTAGAAAGGGGTTCATCATGAAAAAGTTTAGCAAAGGTTTTTTTGCAGGGGTTTTAACCGTCATTTTGGCAGTATCTTTTTCTTTTACTGCATATGCTGACCCCGACACGCCGCCGACTGGTGATGTTGCGGTAGAGGGTGATTTGAGCATCGTTATCATTGACGAAACAGGCGGTGAATACATGGGGAATATCAATGTATCATTAACTTGCATTGCCAGTGAGCGGCAGTATTCATTTGATTTGGGAATGTCTAATGTTCTTTTGGAAATCCTCTACGAGCGTACTATAACAGCCAATACAACGTACACCGTAGCTTTCAGATTTGATAGGGCAGGATATGTAATCTTAGACCAACGGAACTTGCCTGTAAACAGGCTACACATCACCGCAAGTGGCTATGAAGCTGTGTGGGTGTTGCGTGATGTAAACGCCGTCATTAGCGGCGGCAATGTGGCTGATGTCGGGCAATCAGAAGTAGAAATTTCTACAGAACTTGAAGATGTTTATATCGAAGCATACAGGCTCTGGAATCGCTTTTTAACGCTTGCAGTTGCGATGGCAAATGATAACGACAACCGCCTTATATTTAACGCTTATCATATGCACCACATAACCATGAGCCAGAACTTTGAACGCTTCACACATGGCACGGCTGATGACTTCATTGCAATGAGTTTATTCGAGCGTTTTTTATGGGATTCCACCTACGTCCGAGTTGTCGATATGTTGCATATGGGCGAGTTTGATACATTCTTTGGTTCGGCAGAAAATTATCGGTCAAGAGCAATCGGACAGATTGTTATAAACATCGGTAGAACGTGTCAAGAAACGGCGGCGGCTTATGAAGAATTGATGATGTGGCAGTATGATTATATTCGTGCTAATTCAACCGTTTTTAACTTCATCACAGGCGTAAATCATCGTGACAGTATGAGGGGCGAAACAGGCGAACCATTTTCATTTGACCCGATAGAAATAAGCGAAGAAAGAGCCGCAGATGAGGACAGGATTATTCAGAGCGAGATACAAGAATTTTTGAACGAATTGCCTGTGCCGTTAAGTGCTGATGAAATCGAACATGACGCAAGTATTTGGGATAGAACGATTGCCCGATTAAACGCAAACTGGTTCACAATTCTTTTGCTTATTGTTGTCTTTGGCGGTTTGGTTGGAGTAATTGTTTACCGCAAGCGTAACGAGATAAAAGAGGTCGGTGAAGATTAGAACTTTCATTGCAATAAAAGAAAAATAATTGGGGATATCCGGGTAAATGCGCTACGGCGCAAATGGCAACCAATCATCTAAGCAACGGCGTACCGTTGCGTGACATCAACGACACAATATTTGCACTCGGCATCGGCATTTTTTCTTTTACTGCTCTCGTAATTAGCGAAGTCACAAAAACTGTGTTAGTGAAAATTAAGACCATGCAGAGCAGTAAGATTCTGTGCATTAAATTTACTAGCAAGCACTGGCAAGATGAACCCACTATGGTGTTTTCACTTGCCGCTTGTTAGGGTGATAAATCCCCCTAAGACCCCCAAAGCACATCGTACCACGATGCACAACGCCGCCAAATTGTGACGGCACACAACTTCAAAAACTACTCACGGTGAGAACGATTTAAGGAGTGATATTATGGCTGAAAAAGAAAGATTTCGGACACGCCAATTCAAACTTTATTTGCTTGATGAAGAATTTGATATACTGGAAGATAAGGCAAAAAGGAACAAGATTAACAAGTCCGATTTTTTGCGTTCATGTATAGTTCTTGGTGGCGTTTTAGGTGACAACAGAAAAAATTATACTGATGAACAAGTGGCGGTCTTGCGGAAAGAAATTAACCATATCGGCAACAACATAAATCAGATAACTTACAGGCTTAATACGATGGTAAATGCACAGGGTTTGGGGCTTGATTTTGAAACTGTCGTGTGTGAAATTGACGATAGCTTCAAGGCGTTATTACGCTTGTACAATGAGCATATAAACGAGTAGGAGTGATGTCATGGCGATTACACATATTCATGCTATTACAAGCACTCCGAACAGAACGATTGATTATGCTCTTGGTGATAAGATTGATAAGTACCGTGATGGCATTTCGGCAGGGATAAATTACGCCATAAACGACAAGACAGACGAGGTAACTTACGAAACAATTAAGAGCTTTGTCAACACAGATTATAGTCACGTTCAACAGGCGTTTGCG
>Ga0123355_10001423_pt1 | contig 33415 bp, 14 predicted proteins | sample TergutEmb28metaG_3_FD_89872 | JGI IMG/M metagenome (GOLD analysis project Ga0123355, IMG submission 89872) | Embiratermes neotenicus P1 segment gut microbial communities from Petit-Saut dam, French Guiana - Emb289 P1 | ecosystem: Host-associated > Arthropoda: Insects > Digestive system > Gut ...
CTGAGTGGACCCCGTTCCAGACCCACTACTACTCAGAAAATCTGGTAGCGCCGGGGATCGAACCCGGGACCTCTGTATCTGTAGCCAGAAACTCTGACCACTAGACCACAGAGGCGGTACTACAAGCAATAAAACAAGAGAATGTAGTGCATGCACAAACACAGAAATTTTACTGGCAGCCAGACTCAAGGCTCTGTACAGTCCACAATCTTACCCTTCCATCAGGACACGAGCGAGGTTGACCATTATAATGGAACAGAGTGAATGTGTCTGGTGTTGACTGTTTCTCTTCTGGAAAGAACTCCTCCATGAAGGCATTCAGTAAGATAATACCTAGATTCTCTGCATCAAGCTTTCTTGTCATGATTTCCACACTGTAAGATAGGTACACTGTTAGAATCTAAGCGATATATAGGCACGCAACTTCTAAAATCAAATAATACAAGTTAACAGACATATAATTTACAAATTCCACATAGTTATGAAACACACAACTTACTATTCTGCCTCTGAGACTAGTTTCAATGCTCTTAATACATCCTGTAGCAGCACAGCTGAAATGAAGTTATTTCCTTCTGGATCAAAACTCTTAAACACACGTCTGGCCACTTCACTTGGTGTCTCTGGGCTTACCAAGCGCTTTTCCAAGGAGAATAATACTGTAAAATTATCATTAAATTTTCTTTAGTATGCATTCTAGTTCATGAACCCCTGGATACTATGTGAGATTTCAGATTACCACTGAAGTCTAGTGGATGTCTTCACTCTTCTCGGATGTTGTGTGGTGTAAGCTGATAGCTGGTTACCAACTAACATCACGCAAGATCCCAGAACAGCAAAGACATCAGCCCTGGATACATATGAGTTTGCACCCAGCACACTGCATCAAGTCATGTTGTCAGCAAGGTTACATGGCACATAGCACTTGACACTTCACATAACAGAGAAAAAATCAAAAGACAAACAACAATAGATATATCCATACCAGCATATATCATATATATGTGAGGGACCCAATAAGACATTTCTTAATCTACAATCTCCACTGACTGTCACTTTGAACCTATAAACCTCTCTCCTACCTTGCAAGGTTGAAGGAATCCACTTGAGGGCAGAGTATCCATAGTGCAAACCTGTGGTTAGTGATATGTAATGGTGTCTAATACCCTAACATCAACACTAAATCATGATAAGGCCTATTTTTGTGCAAATCCAATAAAAGTTCTGACCTATCGTTGGATTAAGTAAGCATGAACAAAAATCAACACTCAATTTCCTCAGCCAACTTCCCAGACTACTGGCATGGAAAACCAGCACTTAACCTTACACTACAAGGACCCCTTCCATACAGATACTGAGAAAATAATAACAGCATTTTGTATGGTTCTTAACTTCTAAAAGAAACATCCTAATATATGTTCCTGGCTTTAAAATGTCTTTAATTCTGTGTTCAGAAGTCTGGAACCAACCACACACTGAATCTATACACTGGAGAACACACATTTATTAAAAACAAAAAATATTAACATGAATGCCTACAACACACATTTCCTGAAATTAACACATGCAGCACTACACAATACGGATGCACCACTCTGTAATACCTGTTAGATGTGTTTCACTACCCAACACCCAGACAGGATGCTTAGGATTCTTTAAAAAAGATCCAACTTCGCAGTAGCGCAGGTGTTCCAATAGTGCCAAGAAGCCCACCTCACTCTGGCAATCTATCCCACGTAATTCTGTAATTCAATATACAAATTAAACATGTCAGATTATTATGAAATAAGATACTGCTGTTATCCAAAGCTGCAAACATTCATGGACTGATGCCTGTATCAAACTCCACTGTCTCACACAATAAGCAAAGAGCTAAAAATACAATTTCAAGCACATTCATCACTTAATATATTGCAACGATTTAAGAAATAAAGAGCACAGCTGAACTACTGTGCAAATTTGTAAGTCTTCCATGACTGTACTGCTTAAATTCACTATAATGAAGCAAATCGTACAGTGCAGTAGCTGGACTTAAAAATATCTGCACCCCAAATTCCGAGACCTAAAATCTGTTTTCTTCACTCTATGCTGGAAATTTAAGAAATCAGAGTAAAATTAAATATATAAGACAATTCTTTTAGTTTTGTTATGAACAGATCTAGAAACACAGTGGCAAACATCACCAGGTTCCTGGAATGTTTTGCTATGATCTAAATGCAGCAAGCAGCCAGGTCAGTACAGCTTCTTTGGAAAATTAAAGCAAATAATCTTGATGCTGAGTGAAAAATCATATGGACACACGCACATACACGCAGCCATTTAGTGAGGGTGTTGTGTTTTGGAGGGGGGAGGGGGGGGAGTGTTAACAGCATGCCTGCTTCTGTAGATGGAGCTGGATTCCAGATATGAAATTACACACAAGCAACCTTGTGTGAAAACCACACCCCAATTCCATATCAATAACCGCACCATCCAAACGCGTGTCCTACGCCAGCTGCAAGGGGGGGAGGAGGAGGAGGAGAAGAGAGAGAGAGAGAGAAAAAAAGGATGACTCAAATGAAATGAAATGAAGATTCAGAATAAATTCATCACCATATTTTCAATCAACAATGGAAATGGGAAACAACAAACAGAATGTGAATCAGATTTGATCAAGAATGACACATTCCCATCAGACTATCATGCCATGTCAGGTTTTGTTTCTAGCAAATCAATCAACAAGAAAGGGCTAATGCTATTTAACATAATTAACACTTATGCCATGCATCTTAACAATGTCAACAAAACAATTAATGAAAACTGTACATATTATAAAAGGGAATAATGTCTCTTTTGCTTAAATTATTACACGAAAATTGTGAACATACACTTTCATGCATTGCTAATTTTTAAAATTAAACTCCTCTATTTGTTTTCTGTATGTGAATAACCTGAAGATGGCCAGAATCCAAGGCCAAAACATGTTGTCATAGATTGAGTCACACATACAGCAATAAACTTGTGGTAACACAGATTCAATTAATTTCCACAGACATGCAGTCGCAGACAACAAACATCAATTTAATACAAGGCAAATGTACTGCCGCACACATTTCTTAAAAGATGTACATTTCTTTTATGAGCAAAGGTATAACTATGATTACAGCATTTTATATAATAGAAGAACCTGCTTTATTCAAAACTACTACAAGAATAAACCATTTGTATTTCTGTTGTAACTAGCCAAAAAGGAAAACATATGGTTAAAGGAAAGTTAACATTGTTGTCAAAGTGGGATCATGGTTATATACTCTTGCTATTTCAGCAGATGTAAGTGTACCATTAAATGAATGAATCTTACACCACAGGCAGGACACAATTACAATCAGAAATGTATAACATTGTAACATCATCTTACTTAAATACTCTCCTATGGAACTGAACTTGCAGCATATCCAGCCTACACTGACTGAATGCATCACTTAAATGGCCACCATTGTCATTACTGATCCAATCCCATTAACTTTATATATGTGTGATTTCAGGCTTCCATCATGGTGTAGATGATATCTGCACTCTTCCGGGATATTACGCAGTGCAGTCATAATTCCATTCCATTTCAGGACAACCTATCAGTCCCATTTATAAGGGTAAGGAAGTCCAAGAAGATATTCTTGGACATCTTGACACTTGAAGAAGAAGGAATTACCTCCCTGCACTTAGTAATAACCCAGAAGAGCACAGATCTCAACTTTGCATGTATTTAAATTCACCAATTCATCAAAATGTACAGCAATTTCAGGGCAAGTACAGTGCAAATAATCACCAGCTCACAGCTGTTAAAGGGTTCACTTTATAATATAATAAGTACTTACTAAGACCACCAACATCCTGGTCATGATCCCAGACATGGCCAACTGCTCGTCCTGTCAGCATCAGATTAATTAAACTCTGGCTCCCATACCCATATGTCCCATCAATCAGTGGTTCCGTTGGATCATTCATTTCACTCCGAATCTGCTCCACACCCTGCAATCCAGCTTAATTTAGCATGCTACAATAAATATTAATCTTTTGGGTGTTCCGGTCATTCAAACCTAAATTAATTTGAATTTGTTACAGGTCAGCATTAAGTGGTTCTAAAGTCAACTCAGCTGCATTTATTTTTAGAAAACTTCCATGCATTAAACACAACAAACCAACTCATAGACTATTAAATAAATCCTAACAAACTTAAATTCACCATGTCCACTTTCATCAAGAATGTTAGCTGCCTTGGATATACTGTATATCAGGATTCCATTTCACTTATGTACTCAAGTATTCCACAAAGAACTGTCTATGTTTCACTACTTGAATCTTTTACACCATGCACAAATAAGTGTAAAAGATACCTAATTAAGTTTTATGTAATATTATTTGCTACTTGTACCTGGATGATGGTCCCCTGTGGACTGAAGCATGTAGGAATACTCAGTGTGAAAATTTAATGTAAACATCTAAGCAAGAATATTTTGTTGGGTGAGTGTTCTGAATATCAACAATGCATGGAACAACACAAAGGTATCTTAAACTGTGGTAGAGGCATTTTTTCCACATATGAAGCTTTTTAAAGGTAACGCCATTATCCGACTGGCAAGGTCTGGTAAAAATAGAGTCCACCAAACAAAGGGGCAAATACAGAAAAATTCCTTTAATCCATCATCTGATAATCTGGTACTTGAAAAGGGTAGTCCAAAGACCAGAAATTTTGCTTTTTATCAGCAAAAAGCTTCATCGATGCAAGAGGAAGATCTCAGGGATATGTTCATAAAGGCCACTAAGAGTGTCTGTACATCAGCTACTGAAGCACCTCCTGACCCCCTGTCTCCTACTCCATCAACTTCTTTAACTATGAAGACTCCAGAAAACACAGAAGAGGACCCAGATGGCTCTGAACCCTGAACCAGCAGCTGAAGAAGGTATTCAAACACAATACTCCTCTGATTAGTTGTACAGCCCAAGTACTGGGACTGTAACAACTGTAGGAATGTAGATCAGTATAGGTACTGTCCAACAATCTGAAATATCTACTCATCCAGCACCTGTCCAGTGCTGTGAATGCCAGATTAATAGGATTTTCCCTGTACTATTAAAACAGGATGTAATCCATAATTCCTAAAATAAAATATGATTCATTGCTGACAATGTAAAAGATCAAAAGAAACAGTAGCCATTTAAGACCATGTAAAATGAAAACCGCATAAGAAAATTGCTACAAATAAGGACAGCATTTACCATAAAGCACGGAAGCAGAGATATGAACTTAGCAGGAGAAAAAAAAAGAGAAACAAAGAAAATGAACACAAACACACAGACGTACACACATACATCATACATACATACTAACACACGCGCATGCACACACGCACACACACACACACACACACACACACACACACACACATACAGACATACATTAATATATAATTAGTATCAGCCTGCCAAAAACTTCAAGGGGCTTCAGTGAGCGTCAAGTTTATTAACAAAGCAATGTTTTGTGTGTGCCTCACTTTATCGTACAGAAACAAATTTCATCAAGAAACCAGCTGTAATCCACTGTAATTAAATTTGCACTACAGCCTGTTTGATCTACACTTTCTTGGAAACTAAACGTCAGAAACAGAAATATGACACATCAACAGCAAACAGCTACCTCAAGCTCACTGCCATATGGGAATGACAAATAAAAACTTAATGCTAGCAGTAACTCAAAATGTGTGGGCCAGACACATTACTGCCAGGCCTCACCCAAAATGTAAATACAAAATACAATATACAAGTTTTGTGATCTACATGAGCTCGATGATACTAAACTATATGGCCTCAATCCTTCCAGTACCATTTACTGTCGTTACCCTCAGTTCATATTCGTAACTACACCAACACTGACATCTTTTCATACCAACTCATAACTAGCATACACAACAGATTATTTTATTCATTACTACAAAATCTCATTGCTTAAAGACATAACAATAACAGAAACTCCTAGCTTCAATCACATACATACATAATGAACATATATATTTCTACAATGAAGATGAAAGCAGTGTGTTCCTCCACTACACTAGGCCTTAACCGAAGTACATGGTGTAACATCCCAGAACACAGCCACTTTTATACTCACCACAGTGAGAATTTTAAATCTCATGAATGTTACCACAATAAAGTACGTGTATCAAACACTAACCACAGAATGCAACAATAAAAAATATACACCTTTGTGGAAATCACAGAATACAACAGAAGTAAGACTCCAAATGTTTCCCTCAAGGTCTCCACCCTTTCAAAATAAAATGCTTCCACATCTTCAACACGTTCCAGTGGATGCAATCTGTGGAAGAGAAAGAAAGATAAGGTTAGATAAGCCTGTCACAAAATGTAACATGCAAAGTGTGTTCAGGTAATGCTATCATAGTACGGATGAAATATCAACAAAAAAACTGGAAAAGTGTACTTCAGTTTGTAACCAAATATGTTTACTATAGACCTCTCATTACAAAAATTTAATTGAAATTCGTTACGTGGTTTGCAACATCAAACACACGTGGTCTGGGATAGCATAGTCAGTACAGCAACTCAGTATGGGCTGGACAGTCCAGGGATCAAATACTGGTGGAGATGAGATTTTCCACATCCACCCAGACTGGCCGTGGGGCCCACCCACCCAGTCTCCTGTACAATGGGTACCTGGTCTCTCGGTAATGTGGCCTGGGCATGGCATTAACCACCCATGCCCATCTAGTGTTGAGGTTGAAGAAAGAGTACACCTACATATCTACTCCCCCTCTAGATCTTCATGGCCTGTTCTAGGGTAAACTTTATTAATTTTTCACATAAAACATTAAGATACAACTACATTATTATTCCCTGATGATGAGGGCAGAGAAGGTCCTTGAAATGTTAGTTTGCTCAGTATTCAACCACCTGATATGGCTCCTAGCCCAAGAATAATTTACTAAATTAAGTCACTGTGAAAGCTTTAAATTATATATCATTCTTACATGTTCATTTCATACATTTCTTGCAAAAAAAATGCATACAAAGACCAGGGATCACTAGTTTTAACCATGAAAAAGCACAGTACTGTAGTTTAAATAAAGAGTGACAGAATAATGGTGAGAGGAAAAACATATTTTTGTAAAGGCCGTTTCTTAGCAATATTAACACACTGAGATAATCACGGGTCAAAGAACTGAAACATAGTACTCAGTACTAACATACAGAAAATGTACTATGTCTTGTAAAGTCAGACCATTTTGGAACAAAATTTAGGTGAACCAGTTAAGTTTTAATAAATGGGCACTACATACCAAACGACATCAAAATCTGTTCAAAACGGAGTAGATGCATGTGGACAGTAGCAAACAAATCCAATACACTTATATATGCAACCACAACTAAAAACAGATGTTATCACTTTATGTCATAACACATGTTTGGATCATTCATAAGAAAGGATCTCTCTTTGATCATCTCCCAAGCAAGCTTTACTGCATACAAAGCCTACAACCACTGGGACAACCTGTGAGAGCTGTCACACTCAGAGCAGTGATAAAAGAGATTTATAACACATCTAATACATTCAGTATATTGTTGTACAGTTACTCAAACTTAGCTATAACATTGAATAAATAAGTGCACTGATTTAATTTATATAATTATACACAATACATATTTCTAATTACACAAAAAGTTTTGCATTTCTGTTGTTATTTAAATTACACCCTTTTAACTTGACTGGTGCTAAAGATATTCTACACATATTCCAAAAAAGGTTAAAAATGGCAACCCTCTCTGTATGGTGAACAAGTTTCCTCATTTAGGAATGGTTAACACCTGTTACGAGGACATCTGATGATTAAAAACATCAGTGAAAACATATATCTTGCCATATTTAGCTACACACACTAAATGTTTCATCACTGAACATTACATATTTTACAGTAAATTACACAAATACAGACTAGCTCCATATCAGTTATACAAAAATGTATATACATAGGTCTTGACATATCTGAAGCATCTTGTTACCACAGGAAAAAGAAATAATACTTCAGGTGGTGTGTGTTCAATAATATTGTATTCTTTGCTTCAAACATTTCACTTGAAGTATCAACACACTATAAATTTAATCACTTAACATTTAAAAGTAGCTTCCACACCCCAGGTGATATTTGCCAAGGCCTGTATATGCACCAGCCTAAAGTGAATCATTACATCAATCAGCCTAATCTAGCTTACCTAAGGTGTGCATGGAAATATTCATGTTCTAGTTTTTGTCGTTTGGCTGAAGTTTCTATCAGCTCTGCCGATGAATTCTCTATTGGTTCTTCTCCATTTACTAGAACACTGCTAGGTGAAGTAGGCCTTCCCACATCATTATTCATATGGACCAGCATGTAACGCCCTCCATTATGCTCACTAGCTTGCATCAAGATATCACATGCAGCCTGAATAAGTAACTCATTACATTTATCTACATCAACCTAATGAACATGAAGAAAGACACTGATTAGATCTGATAATCCTGAATACAAATTCACATTCTTACATCACCATGGATATACTACCTTCAATGAGTACATATTAGGTTCTCATACCATGAAAGTATCTCCTTAAGATATACAGCGCTCAGTGCTTCGTTCTTACCTCCCTCCAATTGTTTCCCACAGTTTCGGATAACAAAGATTTCAGAATAAATGCTTGAACAGGCGCCAATACAGCACAAGGGCCTCCTTCACTTTGAACGAGGGCAGTAGGCTCGTCCTTGCTGAAATAGAACCCTGTATAAAAGTTGCATCAGTAAGTAAAGTACACAAACACTATAAATTTTATTACATTATGTAACAAGGCTGCTGCACTCGCCTTGGGCCCATCTTCGAAAAACATCTTCTTTGACGTATGGGCCCCACAATAATTTCCTAATTTCTTGTAACTCACTATACGATGATGCGCTTGAATGATCTGCCATTATTGCTTAGTCAAACGTTATTGCCTGACACCAATAAAATATACACCTACAACTACAGCATTACACAGCATCAGAAATACAGTTTCTCACACCAATAACAGACGCTGTCATACAAATAATTTCGCTCCGCGGCCACGTTGATTTAGGTCGGAGGCAAATTCCTCCCGCTGTCATTCCGAAATAATAATATCTTTGGAATTGCCCACAGCAATGGTGCTATTGTTCAACGGTCCAATCCGGAAGCAGAATTCTTATCACAAATGTTGAAAGCTAAAATCAACCGGGAAAATTAAAATGGGGCTGCGAGAATTCAGCATACCTGAATTGGAGTTCATTCCTCATTGAGGACAAGTTTCCTTCGTAACTTGTAAAGTGACGAATATAGACGTTAATCTGTTTTTCTCAGTGCGGTAGAGATTATGAACTGTTACCTGCAAACAGCCTCATTCAAATTATCTAAGATACTTTATTGCACACTTTTGGTCTCAATTTACGTGGAGCTGGAAATGCCACACTGACACCACTTTTCACACTTCTTTCACTATTCTACATAACATGCTTCTGCTAGCGCATACTGCTTCCATGACTCTCCTGAACTTTTGCAAGAGGAATTGTGATAATCACCTCAGATTCAAGTTTCATGAATTTATGCACATCGTCAGTAATTTCACTCTTCCCTCTTCTCTAACTCCTATCTTCCCATCTTGCAGAAACATTTCCACAGCTGAAATAGATGTATTGTCTACAAACAGTACATGTGCTCCAAGCTGTTTCTCTCTCTCACGCACACACACACACACACACACACACACACATGCATGCAAATCTTGGCTGCCAAAAGCCTGCTGAACTTGAAGTATCACATCCCTCAAGAACAGAATCCTCAGCAAAATCCTTGTGATAATCGCAAATCTTGCATGTTATTTAACAGTCTTTTTTGTGCTTATTTTTAGGCTCATTTGCAAAATTATTATAAGTGAATATTAGCTTCATCATGTCTGTCTGTCTATCCACTTGCAAGGAACAACTTAGTTCCCCCTGAACTGATTCTCATTATTTTATATTTGAGTACATTTTGAAAATCTGTCGAAAAAAAATAAAATTTCATTAAACTCTGCCAAGGGTACTTTACATGAAGACGTATGTGCATTTATAATATTTCACTGATACGCAGTGGCACAGTTGGTTCAGGCACTGCACTACAAGCCAGACGGTCTCCGTTTCAATTCCCGATGAGGTCATTGACTTAATCCTGACCCTGGGTTTGACTCAGCCTCTAACAGAAATGAACAGAAGCGGTATCTACTGGCAGTCAAGGCGGCTGGTGCGTAGGGTTGACCTCACCACCTACATGTGCCTCAACCTCCTACAACCTAAAGGGCCTCTCCAGGCCTGTACAGGGATAGTTTTCCCTTTACCTTTATCTTTATCTCGCTGAATTCTTTTTAGAAGCTTGTACAGAAAACGAAAACACGCATTTTAAGTTCAAAAACTTTTTTCCAAAAATCATACTCTTTATAAGATAATTTGGAAGAATATAGTACAACAAGACAGGCCACAGATGGCAAAATAATACAGCACGTGCGCTTTGTATGCTGGGTAACTTATGCTTCAGACACACACTCAGAATGCATGATACTTATTACTTTAACATGGCAACATTGGTTATGTAAATGTGCCACAATTTTACTTTTACACAAACATTGCCTGTCTTGTTGATTCTTATTAAGGATTAGTCATGTACTGAACAGTGTGCATGCAATGCACAAAGGATTGTTTGAATATAATACATTCAGTATTTTTTCTTCAGGTACCAGGTAATTTAAATAGCCCCATGTACAGAAGTCTAATAAGGCACTAGTAAAAAATGAAAGAAATCTTGCGTGTTAATCTGCACTGAACATGACAACTTATCAATTATGTAATCCAAAAATGGATTTTATTTGCACATTCCAAAATTTGTTAAAACTGAACTAAATTAATGGACAATAGATGAAGACCTACAGGCTCCTCTGTCCCTTTCTTGACTGTCACTCATTAATTATTTATCACAGAAAAAAATCTTTTGAACAAAACCATAGCTACACTTTTTTATGTCCAGTACACTTTTTATGTAAGTCTTACAGCTTGAAAAGAATTCAACAAGGACTGTTTCACTATGTGCACATGTCCTAATTTGTACACGCAATGATCAAAGTGGCCTTCCTAACATGTAAAAATTAATGAGGTCTTTCATGCTCGACAATAACTACCAGAAACTTCTTCCTAGGATGGTAAAACATCATTCTTCGTACCTACCTGCTTATGAAGATAGAACAGTCAGAGTGTCCTGAAACGTTGGCACATAAAATTCAGACGTCGGGAAATTGCCCAGAAGAAAATATTCAACATCATTTCTAATTCTTTCTACTGAACATGCCCTATTAGTGGATACTTTCACAATATTATTTATTTGATATTAGTAGTTATGTGTTTAATTCTTCAAAAAGATCCATACAAAATCCCCTACTTTTCCAGTCCAAAAGTCATTCATCCTTTTCCACCTTGTCCAGCATACAATAATTTTTGGCATTCTTTCTTCATTACAAGGGGAAAAAAACAGGTTTATGATATCAAAAATGTCTAGTTGTCTTCATGCAAATTACCCATTATTCATATCCGGTTTTAATGAAACTGAATTTTCTCGACAGTTTTTCTAAAATTATTCCAATATTAACTTTCATGAAAATCCATGAAAAGGGAGCCTAGCTGTTCCATACAGACAGACATGATGAAGCTGACAGTCGCTTTTCATAATTTTGCGAATGTGACAAAAAATAATAATAGGGTAACAGATATGTAGAATTGTAATCTATGCAATATAAAAGATTTCTTGTATTGTCACAAATTCTAACCGCTCCATGGTGCTACTGAAAATACTTCAATTTCCCTACAAGAACATGAATATAAAATAAAAATTTGTCCTTGTGTTTCACTAAGAAACACACCTTCAAAAATATGGGTGAGTGGAGGCCCAAAAATCTCGTAAACCTTAGCATAAAAATGGAGGTAAGTGGAAATATATATAACATATTACAGTAATAAAAACCCAACACAAGGAACATTATTAAATTTTTACAACTTTAGCATTAAATTCCAAAAAGAATTTGTGTTATAACTTCAAGCAAATAATGATTTATACAAACTCTTTATTCAGAAACAATTGCAGTTAACAGGTATGTATTGCATCAAAATTGTAACTGTAATTTAACTGGCTATCAAACAGATTACAACAAATGAATGCATTAAAAAACAAATTAACATGAAATTAAACATGGACACCAAGCTTACAATATTGTCATTCCATTGAAATCAATGGAATTCAATTTTAGGTAATAACACAGTGGGAAATGCATTGAAAAATGGACTAATAAACTTGCATGTCTTTCTGATGCACACTTATTGCAGTTTACCATATAGTTAAATGTTTCTCTTTTGGAATTTTGTCTAACATATTGTGTTGGTTTCAGCTCTGTTACTGGTATGTTACACTTGCATTCACAAATTTCCAAGATGTTACCTGATGAAATCTTACTAAACTTCTTGGTGCCTATGTGAAGAAAATACAATTTGTAAACAACATAAACTGAATTAACTTAGTTACCCTAATTTTAAAGATAATCCACATGTGAAACTCATAAACCATAAATGTTCATATAATTCTAGATGTTTCTCCTATAATAAGTCTAGTCACTCCACTCATTTATATGTTTAGTATCACATACACATAGTCATAGTAATGAAAGCAATCTGTTTTTGAATTAGAACTCTCTATTACTTACTCTGCCACTTCTTTATTTTTTCTTTTCTTTTTAATTCTACGCCATTTAAAAAAATCTTGGTGTTAACTTGGATTTGGAAATACTATCCATGGTCTAACATTCAATTCCAATCAAAAATTAATATGTAATTTAATTTATCATTTAAATATTCCCAAGCCTCTGAAAATGAGTTGAGATATATATATCTAAGTACAAATTCCTGCTCCATATTAATCAAAATATATAAATATTTCAGACCGATCACATATTCATGAAGCTTAAGCCAAAAATTTATACTGTAATAGGTAAAGGGTAAATGGGAATTTAGGAATTCAGTACTGTACCAAAACCTCTCATATTTATTAATGTGTACCCACCAATATATCTGCATGATTTAACCAATTAGCCCAATCCAAGTTAACAGTACAAAAAGGCACGTCAAAATTAGGTGTCATTAATTTTTAAGAATGTTAATTTTTAAGGAGCATGTGCAAGTACAAGCCATTTAAACTTGTATCCAACCTGCTGTCCATTTGACCCATACGATATTGACACAGCTGTAACAATTTGTAAATATGTCCCTTTATTTCAATATTTCAGTTCCCCAGAAGTTACGTCACGATATTGTACCTGTAACCTAACAACAACTAATCAAGCCTGACTGTGTTTTAGGGGAACCCACATAGACAGTATGATCTAGCACCCTTTAATTGCAAGGTGTACTTTTAAAACCTGTGCACTTACAAACAAAGTGTCATAAAAGATATATTTGCTACCTGTAACTGGAATGGTACTCAAAAACCATTGTTTCTTGACTATCATGTGATATTTCATAGCTTGCCAAACTATAAATCTCAAAATGTTGAATAACACATTTGTTGAATAATAACAAATAATTTGTATGCAACTCTATGCTTAGAGACCATATGAGGATTATATGTAATTTTTTTTTGCAAGTAAAATATTTGGCATTACATTCTTTAAATTTGAAAAGTTTTGATGAAATGTAACATGCTATACATGTTCTATTATGTCATCCTCATGTTGTTATTACTACTTGTGCTGCATTTTCTGAATAGACTGTTAATATTACATACATTTTAAAATTTGTCTCCATTACACAACATGGTGGAATTTTCAGTTCTTCTTAAGTTACTTGCTTATTGTGTTAAACTGGCTAATTACGTATACACTCTGAGTCGATTCCTTTCATCAAAACCTGCTGAATGCCCTGCATTTCTTACAACGAAATTAGTGCCATCGTAGTGCATCCGGCGCTCTCCACGCCTGACAAATAAGTGAGGATTTTGTCCCATTGAAGCTGTACAGTGAATTAATGGTGTAGACACTGATGCTTTTCCATTGTGTGGGCCTGTGCGAACTTGATATTTGTTTCTGTTTCGACCAATTCTGTAAAACAAAGTACTTTATTAGTTTTTCTGATAATCCAGAAAAAAATAATGTTTCATTATTTTCTTTTGATTTTATATAGAAGAAACTCTTTTACCATACATTCAAAATTTCTCACAAACTAGCATGAAGAAGCCACGCAATAAGTATTTGAGAAAGATAATACATGTGTTTCTGACATCTAGAACTACTGAGAATTAGAAAATTACACTTTTGAAATATTCTTTCATTTTGCATATTTTGAATAATCCTTCATTTCTATTTTGATCCAAAATTCATACACTTGCCACATGCAATAAACAATTTTGAAACATTAGTGACTGGTTAATGAAAAGACTGAATTTTATTTCCTGTCCACATAATACACAATTCAAAAGATAACAGAAGCACATAGTAACAGTGCATGATGTGGTTAGCTCACAGGATACTCAGCATCACCTAATGAACAAACAAGTTTATTTAACCCTTTGGAATCTGTATCATTCTTGTGAGTTTCAGTAGTGTGGTAGAAATTAATTTTCCACAAAATCCTTAATTTTTAAAGTTCAAAAGCAGCCACTAGACAACAACAGCTCATGGAAAAGCAACACAAAACACTGTCAAAAAAATAATGGTCAATTTATGCTTGACATTGGACCTGGAAAAGTGGAAAGCACTGTCAAGTGTAACTCAACATTGGACCAATAAGAGTTAACATGAAATAGCATGATAGGAGGCTAAAGAAAGACACTGTGGCACTGTTAACAAATTATTCTGTCATTAACAAGAAGCATGAGAAATCAGAGACACACAGCAATTTCTTTCACCAAACTATGGCATGTGTAAGCTCCCAGATAAGAAGACAGACTTGTCAATGTTTCAGCTGGATTAATGGTTCATAAAAATGTGGTCACGAACATTAATTCAAGTTCTGCCAGAGATTTCTTGAAAGTAACAAGCAGCATTAAAATTATTCAAGATACAAGAATATTTCAAGTGTCATATTCACAGTACATACTTCGTCTTGTGTACATCCTACAGTAGAACATAGCAAATGGTTTCAAAAGATCATGTGGTGTGGATTGTTCACAGCCAGCTCTTTCAGTGACTGATGTTGAAATATTGTAACTGTACACAAAATATGTAGCCTACTTGCTGCTCATACATATGAAATATAAAAAAAATCTCTGTGTTAAATGATGGCACAACCTTCACATCAAATCACTAAAATAAGATAGTCACTATTAATTATCCAAATCTCAGGTTAGACATTAGCAGAGGTATTTTATAAGTGGCCATATGTGCTCCTAATTTGAAGACCAAAAGTATTACTACACTCAGTGACTTCACATACATATATTTCCCTGTTTTTCTTCAAAGAATATAGATTTAGTACTTTAATGTGTAATGTGCTTCTAGCACAGACTTCACTAATTCCTTATTTCTCATCCAAACAGTAATCACCATATCACAAACTTAACAAGCTCTCATAAATTAAAACAATGATAATAAGAAGTTTTCCGTGACTAGTTAAAATACTACAGCACACAAAGATAAACATGTCATCCCAACAAATTTTAAACAAAATTCGGACTTAACATCACTTACCTAACCATCCCATCAAAAGTTTGTGAAACTCGAACATTATTAATCACAAAGTTCTCTGTTCCCTTGTCACTAATCCAGTAATGAGATCCTTGCAAAATTGAAATGGCTTCCTGAATATAAAATGGGCCATAGCATGAACCATCATAGAATACAGACATTGAGAAATCTTGACTCATGTCTGAGAACCTGTCACAGGTTGTTCTGGTCCCTGCTGCATCAACCATGTACACAAGTGCACACCGCTCAGATGTGAAGCTCACACCTTTGTACCACATCTTGCTATATCTACACATAAGGAGAACAAGCAGTTCACATTTGCTACATACATTTCACAAACCAAAAAGTATTCTGATGTGCACTTTTGCACCATCAAAATACAGTCCATCCAAATTTACACCAGTTACCAAATTATTAGGTTATTAGGTTCTCCCCAGGAGCCATGCATTGTACACAAGCAACTGCAGTCTACAACTTATTACAATAAACATGTTTATGGGTTATTTATCTACACAGTCAAAATAAAGCATTGGTCATCATGTCAAACTGTGTTTATTTCTACAGCTCTGATTTTAAGGATAAAAGTACATTAACTTTTCAATTTAAAGCTCAGATTGGTCCCAACATTAATTACATAGCTCTTGTTCCAGCTGCTATATTTCCTAGAATTATGTTGATATCAATGTGGATTGGTTTCATTAATGCCATGCCCGATCACTTCTTCTTGGTTACGGACTGTTTGTATATCTGACAATAAATATGAAGACACATTTTCTCAAAAACCTTGGAATCGTAGCTCGATTCCCGGCAAGGTAAAAGAGCATTTCTCTTTACCAAAGTGTTCAATTGACTCTGCGGCCCCACCCGCCCTCCAATTCGAGGAATACAGATAGTGTTTCCCCGGTGATATATAGACGGAGGCGTGAACCGACCACTCAGCTCCATCCAGCACCGAGGCTAAGGAACAGTGAAGCCATTCTTCCATTCACCTTTATGTCTTCATGGTATGTGTGGGACAGTTTTACGTAACATCAAGGCCTAAGTCACTAAAATGGCTCTTCCATTTGGATTTACCCATCGAAACTTTGGATTCATTCCCGTACCTTACGCACCTCTATTTAATCACACTAACAATATTAGGTGAAAGCAAAGGTTAGGACGTTAATCATTAGGTAATTTTCCTGACGCTACTGTACCTTTCTCTCCAGGTCTGCATATCCTCCTTAGCACGTTGACGTCAAGACATCCTTTATTTGCCATTTCTTTTCCGACAGACGTGACCCGTGTTAACAATTAAAGCGAAAGTTAAAAGATTCGCAGCCAAACAACCGCGAACACATCTATTCGCCTTCCTACCATAAATACTACCTAAGTGAAAAGTAAACTTGTCCTAGGCCACGCCGAGAAGGCACAGGTGGGAGTGTAGGAGCAGCTCCATTCATTCCTAACCTCGGCAGTAGATGTAAGTGAATGGTCTACTTCACGTCACGGCCGCTTTACCTACAGGGAAAACGCAGCTGGTACACTGAACAGGGGGATGGGCGGGCCTCAGAGACGTTCCGGACACCTCGGTATAAAATGAAAATCTCTTGCCCCTGTCAGGATTCGAACTTCTGTACGAAGTACACTGCCCCGAAATGAACCTCATTTTCGTAGTACAGTACCGAATGTGACTTACTTGTTGTTGCCACGCCAATCATATGCCATGATTTCTACACGGCTACCATGCTGATAAATACGTCCGTTGGGATGAAAAAGTGCACTCGATTGCCCCGTTGGGCCCACAGAGATTACAATGTTTTTCTGTAAGATATTTAATATTCATAGGTTAGTAACACAAATAAATACCCATGCTTCATTATGAACTTGTTACGTCGAGGGAAAAATATTTTCACTCATTCACCACGCTGCATAAAATATATATTAAGTCTGAGATTCTCGCAATGGTAAATTCTTTGGTAAATTTTTCATGCGTCTAAAAAAAGAAGTCATATGATATAGCTGATAAGATAAATGTAGATTTCAGTGATACTGTTTTAATATAAACGGCACTTCTCGTCTGACAAAACAAGTCTCAGGTTTTTCCACAGGGGGACTATGACATCTGCCAAAATTAAACAATACTTGAGGAAAAATGTCGTCGGAATGCAGTGATGCTGGATATTGTCTGAAATACTTTCAATACAAACACACCACTACTTTTGAAATAGTTGGGTTACCGGAGGATCTGCGAAAGGATAAATTTGCGCAAGTTTGAATTGGGTAAGGTAAAGTGATCCCGTTAGAGGCCCAGTGTGGCCCAGAGGGTGGATAGAGGTATAGCTCTACTTTTCCATGATCGCGGCACTAGAAGGGAGTGAGTGGTCAGCAGCACGCTCCGGCCGCCCTTTACCCCGGGAAAGAACCGGTACCCATTTCACAAGAGGCTGGGTGGGCCCCAGCGCCGGTCTGAACGGGCGGAAAATCTCTTCCCCATCGGGATTCGATCCCGGACCGTCTAACCCGTAGTCAGTCGCTATACCGACTGAGCTACCCGGCCCACAAGTTTGAATTGGGTATGTGGTCAATTAGACAAATATAATGCACACACACTACGGACAAAACCAACGCGCGCGCGCCTCTGTAATATAGCTTTATCAATCATTCTAAATTAAAAAAAAAATACTCGGCACGGAAAATAGTTTTACTTTAATAATAATAATAATAATAATAATAATAATTCACTTATTTTAGTTTTTTTAATCGCCAAATTTGACGTTGTGTAACTCGAAATTGTGTAAGTAGGTGTGTGTCTGTATATGTGGCGTTTCGGGAGTTGGATCAATTTGCGTCTTCTGCGAACGGTTAAAATTTTCCGGCCAGGCACTTTAATTCTGTGTTACTCACAGCGATTTGGATAAGGAAAGGAATCTTTTCACTGCGTGCCTGGTATGACTGCCAGCACGGTGGTGCACCAGTTCATATATCATTACTAGTAGTCACGTGGTTATAAGTTCGGTGCTTACTACTAACACGAACATCAAGGATATGAAATCAATAAGAACTACTTCCATATCACCTAAAGAATGTGGGAGTAGCCCAAATGACAAAACACCGTATATGTTAAATATAGGCCTACTGTAGTCCCTCGGTAATCTGGACCCCGGTAGTCCGGATCCCCGAGTAATATGGACAATTTTGAGCTGATTGTAGTCCTGTCTTTCACTCTGGTGAACAGATCACACGGGGAAAATCACAGACAATCTCGGAGACTAGTGGCAAGGGCGAAACGGGAAGAGCTAGCCAGTCTTCAAGTCCTCAACAGTATGGACGTGATCTCTCGAGCGGCGTGGTTTTCTTTATCTCATATTTCGCTACAAGCGTGAAATGATAACGTCAGAATATCCCATTATTATTAATATTATCATCATCATCGTCGTCATTGTCATCTTCATCATCATCGTGTACCTCTAAGCGTAGTGTGGCTTCAAGGAGTTAAACTTTAGCTTTCAGAAGTGATGTTTTGTACGATACCATGATTTTCCCCTTGGTAATCCGGACCACCCCTCCGATTATATAGTCCGCACTACCGAGGGATTGCACGTATCTAAGACAGTGGAAGACTTCAACCATAATAACCAGAGAGTAACGAATGTTTGTGACATACTGCCAGTACAGAGGTTATAGCTGATTTTAGAACTGAGAACAAATTTCAGAGCGATGTGAATATCTTATGCTTAAGACACACATAAGCGTGCTTTTTGAACAACGTGTAGCATTAGAACGTGTATGAGATATGCAATTTAGCCCCTACTCTCACTTCAAAAGTGTGGGTAGGTCTTGTCTGTGATTTCCTGGGCGCTGTCACGTGATTTAAATCGAGGTTTCTGATTGCTTCAAAATAAAATTTAAAATTTCCCGCCAAAATGGTGCACAAGTCTCATATCTTACCTATTTTTAGCGTACGTGGAAGGAAGGTTTGGTGGGCTATAACCAAGTGAAATAGTGCCTTATTATTTGCTTGCAGTTTTAAGCGTTTGGAAAGTTCCCGAATTTATTAATGGCTCGTAAGTCACTTACCTTAAAATTAAACACTCTTATACCTCGGTCAACTGTCATATCGACACGCACTTGATGACGGAGCAGCAGAGATATGGTGCCGTATGAAGTAGCTATGGCCATCCGTCCGAATGGGTCTATATCGCATTCACAACATTTTCCCTGCCAACAATTCAGCACATCGCGTTATGCAACACCAACGGGCATTTGTGCAACCCTGGGGTTGTATCTTGACTACAGTCTAATTAAATGTGGTTAATTTCCCATTTCTTCAAAATTAGAAATACATCTATGTCTGAAATTCTTTATATGATGGACGGTTATTTATTCCATTTTCTAATTTCATTGATAATCAAGGAACATCAGTTAAATTACTTTCTTTAGGATATATTCATCCATTTTTTACACTTATTTCTTAATGCCTTCTTCGTTGCAGTACATAACGACAGATAAAGTCATTATTTTGCACAATTTAATCTATATATATCTTTAAGTTTTCTTATTTAAGTGTTTGGATGCCAGCATTAAATTAACTTGCTGCATTTCTTATTGATAGGTGGATAATTACTGTCTATTACAACTCCTTTTTAATGTTGGACGGTTGTGACTGGCGGTTAGTATCCACGTGTGCAGAGTCATCAAAACCTGACGTCCCACATAAACAAATTTTTATTGATCGAAGTTGCATAAAAATAACAAGTACATCTTGTAACTGGGATGTGGGGGCATGGACTCGATTGATCTGGCTCAGGATACCGACAGGTGGTGGGCTCTTGCAATTGCGGAAATGATCCTTTGGGTTCCATAAAATAAAGGGAATTTTTTGACTATCTGCGAAACGGTTAGCTCCATGGAGTAAGTTAGTAAGTAAGGCAGGTAGGAAGGTCGTAAGTAAAAAAATCTGATAAATTAAATAATCTGCGAAACGGTTAGCTCTGTGGAGTAAGTAAGTAAGTAAGTAAGCTAGTAAGTAAGTAAGTAAGTAAGTAAGTGAGTGAGTGAGTGAGTGAGTAAGTAAGTAAGTAAGTAAGTAACTAATTAAGGCAGGTAGGAAGGACGTAAGTAAAAAAATCTCATAAATTAAATAATCTGCGAAACGGTTAGCTCCGTGGAGCAAGTAAGTAAGTAAGTAAGTCAGACTAGAAGGAAATAATTAAAAAACATCTGATAAATTAAATAGTTACGACTTGAAACCTGTTGTCGTGTTTAGGAATTTATTCTCTCTTTTGTCCTATGGGCTATTTCGTAGACTCTAAAATCAAAGCATACATAGTTAAAATAATTCTGTTACTAATTACTGTAAGATATGCATACTCCCCCTTCAGGTAAAAAGGTAAATTTCAGCCTAGGGCAGGAAATGAAGGCCCAGAGGGAGAAGTAGAGGTATACGAGTAGCTCTACTCTTTCTTTATGTGCATGCATTTAATGCACTTCTTACAAACGTGGTTACTTTCAGAATAGAAGAAATTATAACTGTGTGAAATGTTCAGATATTACACCATGCGCTACTTAGTACATATGACTTTCCTTTAACTAGCAATCGGAGAAAAATTTCTGTTCTTCCAAGACTACGACGTAAAATTAAACGGGTCTAAAATAATATAATCATACATTGAAGTTTAACAATGCCATTTCTCGTTACAAATCTACAATTCTTGATAATGGCAGCTGGTGTCAAAGTAGCAATCGTCTGTGACGGATAAGATTTTGTTTTAAGCACATAAATCCAAAGGAAAAAATATATATTTTTTTCACGACAATTTCACAGGAGGAAATTTGATTGTAGGCTTAAAGGAGTTTATATATAAATAACCAAGTTTTCTTGTCAGTTTTAGTGCTGGATGGGTGCGTGAAAGAAGAATGTAATATTTCAGGATGGGAAGCGATCCTCTGTAGCTTAAAGCTGTGTTAGATTCTCGCAAATTTGATAATATAATACACAGCATAATAACAATTGAATAACAAATTACATATTCTGCCAGGCCGCTCACTCCACTGAACGCGACGAAACTCTAAAAGAACACGAAAGGAAATAACCTAACAGAACCTAGTTTTATCAGAAACATGTACCCAGACAACAATAGTGAGATCAACAATAATACAGGATTCATCTTAGGTGTTTTCCTGTTACGATTTTTGCAGAATCTTGGGAGGGCGAATATTTGCCAAACGGACAACAATTCTTCAAAATAACGCTTAGGTTATTCTACGTCCCAAAATGTGTGCGACGCTAATACCAAAACTGCTATTCACCAGAAAATGCGGGCTCCTGCTTTGGTAAATTTTCTCAATTGAATTGAACGAGGATTTCCCTCCCCTTAAAACAAATTTACTCATGATAAGGTCTTCAAGTTATTCAAGTACTAGGCGTTTTGTGCTCCAATAAGTGAAATATCGTGGGGCAGGCCCAAATGTCGAAAAACGAGTTTAAACTCACACAAGCTATTGGAATAGAATAAGTAGGTTATAATTGTGTTGCAAATTACAGATCTTCTAAACAAATCCTTCGCAGAATTAAGTAACAGGACACAGCACAAGAGTGCAACAATAAGGGAACTGCTATTTGAAATTCCGCCATTTCATTTTGTTTACAACCAGTACCTGACATAAATTAGCTTCTCCGTGATATAAACCGTTAGGGTGCATAGGCACTTTCGTAGCGTGTAGAACACCATATCGAGACTCGATGGACGATAAATTAGCCATGGTTATAACAGAACTTCCAATATGATGTACGGATAGACTGCGATTGTTGATAACCTCGTAACAGTAAGCAGCAGAATTCTCGAGTGTGTCTGATGTATTAATACGCTGTTTGTTTAGCAATTTCAAAACAACTGCGATCTAGTATCGTCATTTGTTTCAGTAAAAAAAGAAACAATCTCTGATCCGCAGGCACGAATTAGCCAGCAGTGTAATTATCTGAACATCAGTTCGCGTACTTGCAAACGATGCAGGTAAATTTTTAATGCTACGTGTGAATATTTTTAGTTGAAATTCTTACCAGATTTCTACAGTTGTTAATAACTCACTCTTCCTCTCTATCTCTCTCTCGCACTCCCTGGACGCATAACACGAAGGTCAAGATAATACATTAGTATAATTTTTATTACTTAATATGTAGACTATTTCTTGTAGTGCTGGTATTTCCTGGGACATTTGTGGGTATCATATCGTATCATTTATTTTCCTTCGGGAAATCCGTATAGGATTAAATAATCCATATGGATATGGAAATCGTCTTATTTGTTGGGATTAAAGGGTGACATCAACGCAGTGTGTACAACAATCATACTGTTATTTAGTGTAATAAATATAATAAAATAGGACAAAACGGGTTGTTTTGTGTAACAAAATATAATAAGGATAAAAATAAAAAGTAAAATAAAAATAAATATACTGGGGTAAGTTGGAAGCAATTAGAGGTGCTCTTTAAGTAGGAAATTTTCCTTCGGTACAGACAGTGGTTGGATATATACTAACATATTTATAATACAGACTTGTAAGTAAAGAGAAGGAACATGTGTTTCAAAGCCCTCATGTGTCAATTTAGATCATATGTACAATACTTAAAGTTATAAAATACTCTGTTCGTAGAAATTCTGTTTGACAATAAATTGCTAAATTTAATAAACTTTGGTCTACCTACTACGTGTATTTGTACAGACGAAACTGAAATTGAATAGGTCATACAAACAGGAAGTTAAAAAATGTACACGGTATTGTTAGATCAGGAAGAGGTCCAGGTGGTTTGTGGCTAGGATGGGATAGAAAATAAATGCTTATCGAATCTTAGTAGGAAAAGCCGTCCAATGATCGGTCACTTGGAACACATAGAAAGACGCAGGAAGGCAAGATGAATATTGATCTTCTTGGTAATAAACTACCGTTCTATGCTGTTTGTAAAATTCCAGAAAGGCGTAGATTTCATTTACACAGCGACGGAAGTCTGAAATCAAGCACCTGTGAAACCAATCGTCATTGCTACAGGGAAATCCAAAATAACTGCACTTACAGAGAAGCAGACTGTGGGCAACAAAGTAAAACCATTACTTAAATCAAAATATCAATAAATAATTAAAATAAAATTCATATCTAGCTGGAGGCAAATTTCTTGATTTGGCAGCCTTAGCAGATTTTAATGCCTGATGAGTTTTAAGCCTTGTGTTTACTCCTTGTGCAGTGGCCTTTGCCATTCTGCTTGTAATGCAACGAAACAAAACGCCGGAGAGAACTGACGGTTAAACCACGCGTGTTTCAACAAATGATTACGAAACTTGTGGGAGGAGTTACGACCGCAATAATGAGGCTAGTAGAATTTCCAAGACTTTCTTGACTGTCGTGGTATAGTTCGGTGCTTGGAAGACGATCTTCATAAGAGGTTGGTCATTGTCTGCAGTATTTCAACAAATATACTTATTCTTTGTGTCATTGTTTTCAACTGCAGAAAGAGAACTCCTGCTTCTCCACGTAGTAAACGTATCACTGTACGTTTACACGATATAACGAAACAGTTTAGCGCTACCATTTTAAATTGTGACAACGTACGAGATTTCATTGCTTGCCACGAATCTAAAGGCGGACAGGAGATACCATTTTATTAATTTCGGGCCGGCTGAAGCGCTTTCAAAGTAACAACGGGCAGAAAAGTTTCGTGGATAAAGTCCTGTATTAAAAAAAAAATTAAAAATTAGAAATTACTGACCTTGTGAAATGTAACTTACGGGTAGAGAAAAATACATTAACATGACAGTAGGCCTGTTAGTAGGTACTTTGGACACGATATACTGAACCTGGATTGGTGTTCTTAGAATTTAGGACTTCCGACCTGCTTTAAACCGAACCCGAGACAAGTCTCATGACCCATGCTTACTTGTAAAGGTAAAAGTAAAGCTTTCACTCAACAATTCACGAAGGCGGAAGATGGAACGTGGGGCTTCCAGCCTTACTTTGACATTCGGCACAACTAGGAAATTCGCTGGTACGAATTTCTGTTAGAGGCTGAGTGGACCCCCAAGGCCACTGAATATGTCACTTCAGAATTTCCAAGGACCCTATTGGGAATCGAACCCGCAACCTCCCGTCTTGTGACGCAGTGCCTGCACCAACTTAGCCGCTCTCCCCACACTTACTTGTAGGTTTAGTAAACACAAATACTAAACACGTTTACTTGTTACTCACTCAATTTATTTACGTACTCTGTTTTGCATTTACAATAATTTGTAACGGTAAAGGTCTCCCCGTAACATGCCGCTAGATGGGGGTGAGTAATCAACGCCACGCTCCCGGGAAAGAGAGCCGATACCCATTGTACAGGGGGCTGGGTGGGGCCTAGGGCCGCTCTGGACGGATGTGGGAAAGAGGAAACTTTTAGCCCCCATGGTCATAAAAGTAGGAGCATAAAAATAAACGTTCAGAGCACTTTCTGAGACACGGCTTGTATTTGCTTATTTCACATTACCTACTGCAGAACTGACTCTATCCACTAAAACCACATTCTTTCAAGAAATTACAGATACAGAATTTTTAATTTATCTTGAAATTTAAGAGGATTCACAACGAAGTTTAAATCAAGTTGCAAATGCCAATAAACAACCACTTGGGGTCTGTGAGGTTAATTCCAAATTACACCCATGTTTGTAAAGAAATGGAATACGCCAGTTTTGAAACTTAAGCTTCATTTATAAGGAGACAGCTTTCGTAATCCCGGCCGTGTTTCCTTTCGTCTTGCCTCCGCTTAATACAGCTCAAACCGAGTGATAAATTTTCAAGAATCTTTGCATGGGCGTCAAGCAACTGGAGATTACTACGACTATGTATTTATCAACTATCTACCAAAAGCTCACCAAATTAATCCGTTCATTTTGTTGTGAACGTCCCTTCGGTTTGTCATTAAGTGCTTATCCTAAAGCAGTGTTTCTCAAACTGAGTTCCGTAAAGGGGTGTCAGTGTTTCCGAGAGACGGAAATGCGTGATGGCGTCAGAGTTTCATTCGCCGTCCTAAATTTATATGCACGAATTAAAATTCGTGGGGCGACATTCGACTCCAACCATTCCGTCATTCCTAGCACGCAGACAATCAATCACTGCTTCAATCCAGAAGCTTCCTGATTCTGCCGTCAAGTCAGACAGTCAGTTCGTCATAGACAGTCGATGTGTCAGGAGAAACCATTCGGTTATCGATCAGTTAGAGGTTAGCCATTGATTTTGTATATGTAATGTACATAAAAGATAAACACATGTTCGTATTTAAATTTACGACGGTTATCCAGAAAATAAGTTCCGTTTGCGAATATCGCCTCTGCAGCGCTGCGGTCACGATGGTGCGCATGCGTGCCGAGTTTGTTGATACTGTGGCAAGGCACGGACGGAATTTGCAGACATTCGAACAGTGTTTACGCATCGTGCTGTGTGTTTATAATGTTTAAGAAAATAGAGAATCCCGCCGCACGTGAAATGCGGTCTGTAATCCGTTTCTTGAATGCGAAGAACATGACACCGGCTGAAAGTCATCGCCAATTTTGTGACGTGTATGAAGAACATGCCATGAGTAGTTCAATGGTACGGGGATGGGTGTGACTGTTTCATAGGACGCGAAAATGTGCATGATGATCCGCGGAGCGGCCGACCGTCTGTGGTGAATGTAGATTTGGTGCGTGCAGTTGAAGAGAAGATTAGGGAGAACAGACGATTCACCATTACGCCACTTTCCCTGCATTTTCCTCAAATTTCACGGTCACTTTTTCACAAAATTGTGTCTGAGGTCAAAGAAGTCGTTACCACTTGCTTTGCACCGCAGGCTGCATCATTCTACGATGAAGGGATACAAAAATTTGTGCAACACTATGGCAAGTGCCTCAAGAGTGGTGGAAACTATGTCGAAAAGTAGTGTACGGTATGTACATCAAATGGCAATATACATGGTTTGTAATATATTCTTGTTTTTTTTTTTTTAATAGTCCATCGGAACTTTCTTTCTGGATAACCCTCGTATATTTGACATATCGTGGACAGGTAGGGGTTCTTCAGTAAGTTCTGTAGCATTTTTAGGGTTCCGTGAGCTAAAATAGATTCAGAAGCATGGTTCTAAAATAACCAGTTTATTTTCATTAAGCATGTCTAAAATTCGTTCCGTCTTGCGCTTATTTCATCGCAATTTCCCAGGCCCACTTATCATATTTATTAGCCTACTTTGTTTAGGTGTGGGCCGGGGGAGTTAGGGGCTGGGCTGTCCAAGGATCGAATCCCACTGTGGGGCGAGATTTCCCGCACCCGTCCAGACCGGCCCTGGGACTCACCCAGCCTCCAGTACAATCAGTACTGCATCTCTTTCTTGGGGCTAAAGCGGCCGGAGCGTGGTGTTGACCACCCATCCCCATCTAGCGCCGAGGGCAAGCAGTAGAGCTATATCTCTACACTCCCTCTGGGCCTTCAAGGCGTGTTATAGGATAAAATGTACCTTTATTTAAATCCATGTTAAATTATGTCTTTGTGTTGCCATCGTTTAGGACTCCAGCCAACACGCATACCAACGACCCATATACAGTATTAAGTTCACTTTCGAACCTTTTGGTTGGGGTCGAAATTTCCAACGTAAGATCTTATACTCATTTGTTATTCCATTTCCTGTGATATGGTGCGAGAACAGCGTTTGTTTGGCTATCCCGTCGGCTTTCTGAGCACGTAAAATGCAATGATTTCAATTACGTATTATTATAATGTTTTGAAAAAAAGGCATAACGAAAAAATATATCTTAAGGAGACAATACGAGTATTCAGGAAAGAGCCTGCGAGGGCGGACGGCACATGGAACTGGTGCATTCGTCCGCACAACGGACGACTTTGATATTAGCCAAGAAGAAACGTATGGTTCTACCACAGATATTTATCTCACTTTGCAGATAGAAGACCATAGCCTATTTCCAAAATGTCATTTCGTGGAGGTGGTTCCCCCCCCACGCCTTGGAAACTTCCGGACTGCTCGAAAGAGCCTTAAAAAGACGTACACGTATTTTTTTTATGTAAAATTCAAACTGTGTATTATTTATTGAAACGTCCCAAGTCTCTATTCGTTGATCTACGAATTTCGTACTTCTATTTCCAATATTTAAATCCTAAGACATGAATTTGAATTTCAGATTTCAGGTTCTCGCATGGCTGACAATGCAGTATAGTATCTTCAAATGGAAGTGACACCATGTAATATGGTGGGAATTTATCAACGTTCCAGAGAAAGTGCTGTCTCAATCTTCTGGGCACAAAAAGCGACGGAAGACTGGGGCAGAACGTCAGTACATTAGACGGCATCACATCCCAGATGATAATATTCTTCGTCTTTGTGTCCCATTTTTATTTTCTGATGTATGAAGGCTCCATATTTCACTATGAATTTACAAATATAAAAGGGATAAAATATAACTCCACCCCACTCCCTCTCTCTGGAGTTCAAACACCTCAACAGAATTTCACTTTGCAGGAAGGGAAACTAACTCAGTATCGCCAAGGTCATTATCTCATAGCGTTATGACGAGCTCTTTGGAGATGCATACTCTCCTGACACTACTGTAACCCAGACCGCCGAATTAAATCGAACAAAATATCTGCACAGCTGATACTTCCAGGACTTCGGCATTCTACAGGCCCAGAACAGTGGAACCCTCAAATCTGGCAACGCTTTCCTCTCCACAGTGAACCTCTCTTGGCATTTAGGGGCAGAAATCAGCCAAAACGGAACACAAAACAATACAGTCTGGGATCTGTTTCTTTGTAAAATGATACGTACAAACTTGTGACAACAACAAAAATCGCTGTATTATATTACACGTGACAGAAAAACAACTATTTTGAGGTGCATATAAAAGATGAGGAAGAGCTGCTGAATGAGTTACATGATTGTTGCATATATTGTTTAGCATAGAAAATAAATAAATTGTGAAGGATCTAAATAGCAAAGATACTGACAATAACCGAGACATTGCATTGAACTGCCTTGGCATTTGAAACTATATGAGTATTCTGTTTGCGTGCTGCTAGCAATGGCGCACAGCTTAACAGCCCTCACACACTGCGCTTAATTAAATACATGGGGAAGAGTCGTTCTTGAGAAGCTAACAGGTCCTCAGCTAGTCAAGAAATTCCCCGCATTTAATGGAACCCGAAAGTTCAGTACCACATTCATAACAGCCCGCCACTTGTCCCTATCCTGCGCCAGATCAATCCAGTCATGCCCATTCCACTTTTTGAAGATATATTTAATATTTTCGCCCATCTACGCCTAGGTTACAAGTGCTCTCTTTCCTTCAGGTCTCCCAACCACCGTTTCACTGCATGTATTATGCACATAAATAATCACCAATTAAGAAGGAACACGTAAGGTTACGGCTGCAGAACTGACTAGACCGACTCAGCCCATTGCAATAATACAGCACAGGGCAGCTCTGCTTACCGCTCTCGGTTGTAGCAGTGTGTGTGAGAATATTTGTGTACACCTTCATGTGCTCACCAGCTATCTGGTCTGTTACACACTTATCCAATATTCTAACATATCACCAGTGGGAAATTAAAAATGGCGTCACGAATTTTCATGTGACCCAGCCAGTGGGGAAAGCATTTCGGTCCAGGAGGGACCAGATAAGAGCGGACTTGAGTAAACAGTACAGTGAGAAGCTCAATGATTGGACTTATCATCAAATATTGGCTGATCAAATCTTAAATCAGTTAGGAAGGCAGGGATTGGATTGATCTGGCTCAGAACAGGGCCAAGTACTGAGCTCTTCTGAATGCAGTAACAAACCTTCGGTATTCATAAAATGCAAGGAATCTGACTAGCTGTAAAACTATTAGCTATTCATGGTGGATTCAGCTCTATGTAGTTCAAGACAGAACAGGCTATATGACCACTGGCAGAATGTGATTATACTGAAGTTAATTTTAGTATACATCATAAAGGTGAAGGCAATTGAAATCTGATTATTGAAAATATTCTTGTTCACACTAGCTACTCTTGGTACAAGTACCGTGCTCACGATATCACTATGAAAGAAGCAAAGTGAAAGCCAGCCAAGAGGTACAACATATTCTGACTGCCTATGCCACTGGGTTGTATAAACGTTTAGCTGAAAAGACTGGCAGTAAAGTTGAAGATTCAGATGAAGTGCAGTCCCTACACAGCACACTTAAAGCCTAGGTAACACACATTAAAGTTTAACAATATCACTACACATATAAATGATAGTAATAATAAGCAATTTTGTTTCTTTCTACTCCAGTATCATGTACTCATCTCACATGCTTAAGATTTTGTATCTTCCAAAAACAACATATTTTAAAGATTCGACAGCAATTATGACACATACAGACTAATCTGCCTGTCAACAGATCAAACACTATCAGATTGTGACACAAAAATTGCTTCAACCTATCTGTACCAGAATGGACCACAGGAATTTATCCTGATAAACTTGTTCCACTCAACAGTTTTCAGTTTTGTGCTGAATGCCTGAGCTACATAAGCTAAAAGCAAGCAAGTTACGTGCATGCAATACTAAAAGAGAAAACAATGAATACAAACCTTTTAAACCTGAGATTCATGGCAGAAAATTGCAGAAAGCTATTCAAGCAACCTACATATTCACCCAATATATTGCATATTACTACCAAAATATGAGAGTACTTATGACAAGATCTCAGTTATTTTGTATGAGGGCGAATCAATGATCAGAATTAATCCACAACAAATCTGCCCATTTCAATTGCTACATACTTGTACTATCCATTCAACGAGGTACTGCATTTACTTAAATGGCAGATAACATCAATACATATTGTAAAATTTCAGGATCATTACTGAAGATTATGACACGAAAGCAAACACTGAAGAGATGTTAATTCCAGCATGTAGTAAAATGTTCAAGTAGGCTGGCAACAAATCCACAGTTTCAAACTTTCTGTCTGCAATGAGTCTGGGATCCTCAATTTCCTAACTATGAACTCATGATTCTGGTAGAAATGCACCGAAACAAAATAGGTCAACATGGTACCAAAGTAACAGAACTGACCACTACTACACTTATTTGAATACACCTGAAAATAAGTTGAATTAAAATAATGCAATTCCTGAATGTGAGAAATTTATCTTTTTCTCCTCCAACATCCCATACAATGAGAACAGAGGGAAGCTCTTTCTTCACAGGCAGGGGAATCCAACTACGAAGCCTCTGAATTAATTCTTTGTAGTATCAAGGCTGAGAATGAACAGAATTTCACCTAGCACTATGCACATTGCTGGAACAATGTAACACATCGCTACCAACAATGTTCATCTTAGTTCACACATTGAAATTTTTGTGCTTATTGTATTATCATTTTCCTTTTGTCTCAAAATGTCTTGCCTTTAATAAAACAGTCACCATCTTCATCAACTGAATGTTTCTTCAAGAGGTTAAAAGGATCGGTACTACTGTTGCGGGTGTTCCTCCGCAACACCACACACCATGACCCATACCCTCTCACAGTGCCCAGCTGCAACACCCTCTGCCCACTGGACCAGTTTATTAGACTTACCTTACCAGCTGTGCCACAGGACCGGGAATGCAGCTGTGAAACTAATGATCCAGACTACACATCACTCCCAATCAACTTCCATAATAGTCCCTCACAATAACATTTTAGAATGCACTCGTACATACAGTAAATGTAATAATCCCCACATTATGCAAAGGGAGTTTCCATTTATATTTATAAACATTCTTGCAACAGTTACACATAAATTTCAATGTATTTCATATGTGTAGATGTATGTAATATAAACTGCAAGGCCTTTCATATTCCTACTTTATCCTTTAACATATGACCTCTCAAATCGCATGCTTCTGGCTGCAGCCAGAGCACTGGACAACTGAAATGCCCTTTGCAGGGCATCTTCTCTCCCAGATAAGAAGGGCATACATTTAATGGGCGTTTTCTTCTTTGTGTGTTAAAGAATTCATATTCTATAATGGATGGGTGCTGATAAGGAGAAGAATGCGCAAGTTATCCCTGTTCACAACATGAACGAATGTAGGGGGTGGATGTGTACAGATCCACTCATTCTTAATGTGGGTGCAAGAGGGGCGTGAGAGGCCAACAGCACGCCCTAGCCACCTTAAACCTGGGAAAGAACTCCAGTTCGCACTGACTAAGAGGCTGGGTAGGGAACACAGCTGACTTGAATGATTAGCACAGTGTAAAAATCTCTTGCCCCTATTGGGATTCAAATCCCAGGTTGTCCACCACAAAACCTGGTCACCATAACAAGTACACTATCCCAGTCTGGATGGTGTTGTTATCCACTACCAAATGGTCTCTGCAATTCCCAGCCAAACTTTCCTTACTAAAGGAAAAAGGAGGCTCAAGAGAACATCATGCTGTCTGGGCATCCCCATTTTCACACTCTGAACCACGCACTCATTTTAAATGTGGCATACACCCTGGGGATGGGACCAATAGGTTGAATCGAAATATCAGTGAGAAATTAATACTACCCACTGCGTAATAACCCAGAAGAGAGCATTTCTCAGCTACTCTGAGGCAGAAGCCCAAAATCATGCACACGTGGCATATACTTTACATCATTACAAGACAACCCAACCATTGTAATTTAGAATTCCCTACACACAGTAATATCAAAGCAGACACACAAACTTGAATGGTGGAGGGTCAATGTAAGGACCTCAAATTAGGAGCAAAATATTCACCATGCATCAGAACCACAAAAATGGACCACCAAAAAGGAGAAAACCTTCAATCAATAACCGTAATACATGAAGAATTCAGTGAGCACCTTTTAATGCAACTGAAATAAAGTGGGGGAGGACTTGTGTAACTTCTAGACTCAAACCATGAACTTGCCAAATGCAAGTCAGTAATATCACCCTTCCTACCATTGATGCAAGATGTATGGTTAAACATTTCTGAAGTTCTTACACACATTTCATCTTAATGTGACCCTTTCAGTTTTCCCAGCAGAAATAAACACATCACTGCCCAGTCACATCATTCTTTTCAAATGCTGTATCTACAAGGTTACTAAATGCATTCAGTATGTACACTTCAGTATGCAAGCTGTCTGATCTTGGTTTGCACCAGGTCATTTCTGTTGGTTTACATGAAGATCAGACAAGAAATTTTCACGTGAAAGAGAGAGAAAACAGTTTTGATGGTACTGTCAAGAATATGTTGTCACTAGGAAATGAAATATGGAGCAATGGTGTAGTGATACAAAGGAAAAACCCATGTAATTATAATAAAACGAGCCCCAGTGCCACTGCTGACAGCACAAACCCCACATGGATCAGCCTTGCATTGAACCTGGACCCCTGTGATAATGGCATATCAAAAAACCTCCAACACCATCAGCACAGCCAGCAGTTCATTTAAAAAAAAGGGTACAGCATGAAACATATATTGTATCTCCTGCCTTTTAAGACATTACTTCACACAAACTGTCCTGAAAAATGAAATGTCTTAACAGCATAGGTTGGCTACTAAATCCCTCCTGCCCCCCCCCCCCCCCCCCCCCCCCCCCCACCCCCAAACAAAACACAACCAA
>Ga0123355_10001424_pt1 | contig 33389 bp, 31 predicted proteins | sample TergutEmb28metaG_3_FD_89872 | JGI IMG/M metagenome (GOLD analysis project Ga0123355, IMG submission 89872) | Embiratermes neotenicus P1 segment gut microbial communities from Petit-Saut dam, French Guiana - Emb289 P1 | ecosystem: Host-associated > Arthropoda: Insects > Digestive system > Gut ...
CCTAAAACACTGAAAAGAAGTGTTTTAGGGTCTTTTTTATGGTTTTTTTGTTGGTGGGCCTTCAGGGACTTGAACCCCAGACCAACCGGTTATGAGCCGGCCGCTCTAACCAACTGAGCTAAAGGCCCTAATGAGCGAAAATATTTCCGCTCAGACACAATACTTGGTTGGGGTGACAAGACTCGAACTTGCGACCCCATGGTCCCAAACCACGTGCGCTACCAAACTGCGCTACACCCCAAAGTATTTATGCCGTCTGTGTCAAAACAGCTTAATTATTATACAATATTACTTTGACCTTGTCAACAAAAATTGACGGTCTTATGGTAATTTTGTTGACAAATACATTTTAATTTTTGTATACTTGTATATATCAGCTATAAAAGAGGATTATTATAATTATGAAAAGTTTCAAAACCGAAAGCAAAAGAATGTTAGAGTTGATGGTCAACTCTATTTATACTAACAAAGAGATTTTTTTGCGAGAGCTTATAAGCAACTCTAGCGATGCGTTGGACAAGCTCCGTTTTTTGTCACTTACGACAGCAGGATTGCCTAGTGAGTACAAAATTGAGTTGACTATCGACAAAAAAACCCGCACTCTCACAATAAGTGATAACGGTATCGGTATGGATAAAACCGAACTGGAAGAAAATTTAGGCACAATAGCAAAAAGCGGCACTTATGCACTCAAAAAAGAGGAAAGTGACAAAAAGGCTGATGAAAAAGCTACAAAAACCACTGCAAAGAAAGGAAAAGGTAGCAAAACAACTACTACGACAGGACCTGAGGAACTAATCGGGCAATTTGGTGTTGGATTTTATTCGATATTTATGGTGGCAAAAGGTGCTACTGTTGTAAGTCGCAAGTACAATGCCGAAAGTGCGTACAAATGGTCAAGCGATGGTGTGGAGGGTTATACTATTACTGCTGCACAAAAAGATACTTTTGGCACGACCATAACCTTGACACTCAAGGATAAAGATAGTGAATCCGACAAATTATTAGACCCTAATCATATAACTTCGCTAGTCAAAAAATACTCCGACTATATCCGCTATCCTGTTGTCTTAGATAGCAAAACTATCAATAGTATGGTGCCGATTTGGCGTAAAACCAAAGCTGAGGTAAAAAGTGCTGACTATGATGAGTTTTATAAAAGTAATTACCGTGATTTCGCTCCTCCGATAAAAGTTATTACAGCCAATATTGAGGGTGCGGTGACATATAAGTTGTTGGCTTTTGTCCCCTCTCAAGCTCCGTTTGACTTCTATACAAAGGAGCATCAAAAAGGACTTGCCCTATATACCAATTCGGTTTTGATAGTCCAAAAATGTGCCGAGCTACTCCCAGACTACTTTTCTTTTGTCAAAGGTGTTGTTGATAGCGGTGACCTTAGTCTTAATATTTCGCGTGAGATGCTACAACAAGACAGGCAGCTCAAAGCTATTGCGGATTCTTTGGAGAAAAAACTTCTTAGCGAATTTAAGAAAATGCTAACAAGCGAAAGAGAAAAATATGAGCAGTTTTTTGATGTGTTCGGGCTTGCTTTTAAGCACGGCGCATATGATAATTTTGGAGCAAACAAAGCCAAGCTACAAGATTTGCTTCTATTTAAGTCGTCAAAAGAAGATAAGTATGTGACGCTTTCTGAGTATGTCAGTCGCCTTAGTGATGACCAACAAAACATATATTATGCCGTAGGAGCTAATTTAGAGGCATCAAAACGCATTCCGCAAGCGATGTCGGTTATAAGTAGAGGCAACGAGGTGCTACTTCTTACTAATCCTGCGGACGAATTTCTCGTCAAAACTCTTGGCGAGTATTCGGGCAAAAAGTTTGTTTCGGTGACTAATAGTGATATTTCGCTTCAGTCTGATGAGGACAAGGCAGAAGTTGCCAAGGCAACCGAAAAAAGTGCTGACTTATTAAGCAAAGTTAAAGAGGAACTCAAGGACAGTGTTAAGGAAGTTGTTTTTTCTAAGAGTATGGGTGGCTTTGCATCGTGCTTGCGTAACGAGGGTGAGATAAGTATCGAGATGGAAAAGATTTTGGCGTCTATGCCTGGAGCAATGCCCTTTGCTACATCTAAGATTTTGGAGCTTAATCCTGCCCACCCTCTTATCAATAATTTGACGGCATATATGCAAGATGATTCCTCTGCTTTTACCACACTTTGTAATATCCTTCTTAATCAAGCCAGAATCCTTGCAGGTGCACCACTAGATAATATGTCAGCCTTTGTTGAGGATATCAATAAATTACTTTGCAAATAAAAACCTCGCTTTATATAAAAAACTTTGCTCAAAACACAAATAAAACCTGTCTAGATATCGTCATTGCGAGGAGCTTTAGCGACGAAGCAATCCCACGAATAGAACTCTTTACATGGGATTGCTTCGTCGCTAAAGCTCCTCGCAATGACATCGTGTCTAAGAGAGGTCTCCCTTGCAAAGACAGTGACCGACACAGGTCTTTTCACACTAATTAAATAATCCATTGGAAAAACATTATGAATACAAAACAAATAAAATTTTACCAACTATACGAAAAACTCTGCAAATTCGACTATATGAGCGACATTACAATTGTTGCCAAATTTTTTGACAATGTTTTGGCTTTAGATTTTGGTTATGCAACCGAGATGTGGGAATATTTTTCGACTGTATACGAATCTGCAATAACCAAAGATACCAAATTGTCAAAGTTTTTTAGCGATGACTTGCTAAATACTTTTTATAAGGCGGACAGCAAAAAAGCAATCAAACTAATACTCGAAAACGGTGTAATCAGTAGTGCGATTTATCAATTCGGCACTCTTGACAGCATTGCTTTTGATTACCTTATTGAGCTACTTGTAACAAGCAAGGTTGAGTATGCCGATTACCTACTCAAATTTGTTATCAAAAACAACAATCTTGATTTTGGACCTATTTTCAAAAAGGTTGTGACTAAAATGCTTGATGATATAACCGCAAAAACTAAGCAACCGCCAAAAATCAATCGCAAAATGGACGCTATGCTTACGGGTTATATTAACAAAATTAAGACTGACGAAAAATCACTCTTAAAACAACGACTACTTGAGCTGAGTTAAGTTATAGCGACAGCACAGTCTTTAGGCGGTTAGCTACCCCTATGTTGCCGTCAAATAATTTGATTTTGTTATTTGTTAGCTCCTCAAAATATGGTCTTAGATATATGTAATGAGTGCAACCAAGCACAACCCCACATATATCGGGATACCTATCCAAAATATCTTTGCAGGCACTTCGGAGTATATCGCAGTTTCCAAGATTGTTTTCGATAAGAGTTGCAAGTCCTGTTTGTGGCGAAACAATAATATTATATCCCTCCGCATTTAGATTATCGCATAATCTGCGGAGGTTTTTTTTTGAGTAGCCTACTTGCTCCAAGTTTGCACAAGCAGGCGTAACCAATACCAAAATTTTGTTTTGTCCGCATTCCCTCACGGCAGGCATTATGGCAGGCTCTACTCCTATTATAGGTATGGTATATTTTTTGCGTAGATAGTCAATTGCGACACAAGTGGCAGTATTGCAAGCGACAACAACAGCCTTGCATCCACACGAAACAAGCCTCATCACACATACATCCGACCGCTTAGTTATGTATTCGGGCGACTTATCCCCATAAGGAGCAAACTCTCTGTCGCTAAGGTATATGTAACTTTGGTTGCACGGCAAAATTTCCTGTGCCGTCCTTAGCACAGTAAGCCCCCCAATTCCGCTATCAAAAAAACCTATAGGCGCATTTTTGTCCACCTAATCAATATATGCGACAAGTAACACCTATGCGAATATTAAGTCCAACCAAATTGCACCTAATTAGCACTTTAGTCAGTCCCATTAAGTTTGTTGACACCCCATCACTAGACTATTTTTGCTTAGATACCAAACTGTGATTTATAGGTCCGATAATAATTGACAGAAAAATTCTGTGCTGTACTTATTTCATCATCCCCATAATAAAAAAGTGGTGTTGATAAAACTAGGTCAACCGCAAATGAAGTTATATTCTTATCGGATAATATTTTCTTAAACTCATTAGAACCTGCGAATAAATAATAACTCTCAATTTGTCTTTTATATTCTACCACGGCTTGCTTTTCATATCGCCTAATCTCAAATGCCGAAAATCGTTTCTCAAAATATTTAATTTCCACTAAGCGTAAAGTATTATTGTTATCTATAAACGCAATATCGATTTCACCTTGTTTGCCACCTATGTTATACTTTTTATTTTTTAATACAACCGTGTATTGCTTTTCAATATTTTCTTGTACTTTCTTTTCATATGCAAGTGTTAAAATTTCATTTCTTTTTTTGACAACTGCTAATAATTCATTATATCTTCTAAATGAGCTATAAATTTCCAATTGACCCCAAAAGAAGTTGAATAGTTTTCTTGAAGTGATAATACTCCCATTTGATAAAAATAAAAATGGTGTTACATATACACTTTCTAATCTTTTTTCATAATTAAATGGAATAATTTTATGTTTTTTATGTGAGATCGTTGTATAGCTTTTATTCATCGTATAGGTCGTATAAATGTTTTTACCTGTCATACAATACGCTTCTAGTCGCTTATCATATGGTGCAACTATATTGTTGTTCAATTTAAGAAAATTCTCTATTATAGAAAAAATTGTTTTTATTGTAATCCATTCACATCCAAAAAGATTTTTATAATTTTGCTCAAACTTTTTAAATGCAGGGTCAAGTTGGCTACGCAACTTACCAAAATGCATTTCTTCAAATGCTTGTCTATTAGAATAATAATTATCTCTAATATCTTGATTGTAAGTTTTTTTATTCACAAACATCTGTTGGTCTACATCAAAATTATAATCGTTTATATTAAAGTCGATATATTCTTGAATAGGCTCTATATACGACATTATGCTGAGCATATTGTCAAAATCGATGTCTCCACCTTTTCTACTTCTATCTAGTGTGCTATTCAATTCAAGTAAAATATGTAGTGCGTTCTCAAACTCATTGTTATCATCACCAACTACTTCAAGCCACATCAAGCATACCAAAATTATCGAGTCGTTATTAAATTGCTTAATACAATCAATGTATTTCGAGTATAACGCTTCAATACTACTATTGATTATTTGCGTATCAAAATTTGACTCCTTGATTTTTTTAGACAAAACTTGCAAAGCTTCAATTTTCATAGCATAAAAAGTTTCTATAATTATATCCATCGTTTAATAAATAAGCTTGATTATGTCGTCTATTTTTTCTTTGGCGGCGTGGTAGCCTAATTCGCACATTTCTTCGTAACCGTCTTTTTTCGATGCTCTATATCTTGTTAGGTCGGGGTTGATGATTATGTCAGAGTTGACAAGTCCCGAAATTGACGAATTAGCCGAGATTATCGCTAAGGTAGCCCGTGCTACATCAAAGGTTTTGAGAGATTTGGTTGCACCGCCTCTTGAGTGGTTAATATCAACTGTTACGACAACCTCTGCACCAAGCATTCGGGCAGTATCGGCAGGAATATTATTAAGAAGTCCCCCGTCAACCAAGTGTTTGTCTCCTATGACCACAGGGCGAAATATAACAGGCACAGCAGAGCTTGCCGACACAACATCACGCACATAACCTGTTTCTAGGATTTCTTGCTGTCCGCTTACCAAGTCCACAGCCATACATACAAGTTTTTTAGGTAAATCCTCAAGTTTTTTGCCATCACCTATTATACTCTCAACCATTCGTCCGACTTTGCGTGCATCTCCTGCCCACCATAAAGGTCCTGAATGAATATCCTTGACACGCAAAATATGTGCATGGTCCAGCATTACTCTACTACTAATACCTGCACAATATAATGCTCCGACAACACTGCCGACACTTGTACCTGCAACAAAATCAAAGTCAATCCCAGCTTCTTCAAAGGCTCTAATCGCTCCGATATGTGCAAATCCACGAGTGCCTCCGCCACCTAAACAAAGTGCGGCTTTTACCTTAGGTTTGCGTATTTTTTCGGCTCTTGCTTTTCCAAAAAAAGGTATTTTCATAATTATGAATTATAAGTTGTTTTTGGGGGAAAGTTGATATTATGCTGTGTTGCCATTTGTAGGGGCGGGCATCGACCGCCCCTACAAAAAATGACAATTATTATTCGGGACGCCGAGGACGGCGTCCCCTACATTTAATACATCACTCAGGTCATACTGAAATACGATGTCCTATGGTTGACCTTATTACTTTTACTCCTTATCAATGACCTCAATCAATTTTACCCTATCACCTCTCCTTTGATACACCTCAATGCGGCTACTGTATTCACAAATAAAAAGATTGGGGTCTTTTCGAGATGCAAATAACATAGGTTTTTCGTCAGGGATGTCAAGGTATTTGTTCAAAATATTCATAGGTCTATGCGGAGGCGGAGCAGAAACAGGTTGAGGTGCAGGTTTTTCGAGAGTTATATGCTCCTCTAGAATATATCTTTTTGGCGGTGGTTCTATTTTTTTTGTGGTGCGTGACTTGTGCATTGCGGTTGCTAACAACAGCAATATTGATATAACTAACGAAAGTCCGATACCGGCAAAAAACACTCCGCTGTAGTCAACAGGATTGCGTCTGCCTAATGCACAAAACATAACAAAGCCTACAGCAAAAGCAGCAGGCACCCAAAGATGGAATTTTAGGAGTACCCACGCCGTTACTTCGGCGACAAATGTCAACAGACTTTTTATAAGTTTTACTAATCCAAACATTACTCAATGCTCAATGCTCAATGCTCAGTGTTCAATTAGTAATACTCAATCCAATCATTGAGCATTGAGAACTGAGCATTGAGCATTGCTATACAAACTTATCTCCAAAATAGCTTTTTAGCACCTTAGGCACAGCTACGCTTCCGTCTTTTTGCTGATAGTTTTCGATAATTGCGGCTACTGTACGACCTAATGCCAGTCCGCTACCGTTGAGAGTATGAACAAAGTTATTTTTGCCCTCTGCATTGCGGTAACGAATATTTGCTCGTCTTGCTTGAAAATCGCCAAAATTACTGCACGAGCTTATCTCTACATACTTACCGTAACTTGGCATCCAAACTTCTATGTCGTAGGTTTTTTGACTTGCAAAACCCATATCTCCGGTACAAAGCAAAACAACTCTGTAAGGCAACTCCAAAAGTTGCAATATTTTTTCGGCATCGCCAGTCAATTGCTCTAATAATGCAGAACTACTTTCAGGAGTGGCAAACTTAACTAGCTCTACCTTATTAAATTGATGTTGCCGTATCAGTCCTCTTGTATCACGACCTGCAGAGCCTGCCTCTGCCCTAAAGCACGGAGTATATGCAGTATAACTAATCGGGAGCGTATCAGCTTTGATTATTTCGTCACGATGAATATTAGTCACAGGAACTTCGGCAGTCGGGGCTAAAAAGTATCCGTTATTAGCCACCAAAAAAGCGTCTTCTTCAAACTTTGGCAGTTGTCCCGTACCCGTCATACTGTCACGATTTATCATAAATGGCGGCAAGACTTCTGTATAGCCTGCTTTGCCGTGAGTATCTAACATAAGATTGATAAGCGCCCGCTCTAATTTTGCACCCCAACCTTTGTATACAGTAAACCTAGCCCCCGCCACCTTTGCACCTGTAGCAAAATCTAATACACCTGCTTTTTCGCCTATTTCCCAATGAGCTTTCGGCTCAAAATCAAATTTTGGGAGCTTGCCTTTTTTGCGGATTTCTTTATTAACGGTTTCGTCCTTACCTATCGGCACGCTTTCGTGCGGAATATTAGGTATAGACAGCAAAAAATCCTTGAGTTTTGTTTCAATCTCGCTTAACTTGCCGTCCAAGTCTTTTAGCTTATCACCTTCACGCTTAACCTCGTCCTTTAGCTTGTCCGCCTCGGCTTTGTCTTTTGCTTCCTTAGAGCGCATTAGCTGTGCTATTTTTGCACTTGCTTGATTACGCCGTGCTTTGAGAGCTTCGACCTCTTGCAAGAGTTCTTTTCTTTTATTGTCCAAAACAACCGCCCCGTCAATATTATAATCGCCGTTACGGGTCGCAAGTCTCTTATTAGCCTCTTTGGTATTTTGTGCCAAGTATTTAATATCTAACATTCCAACATTATAACATAAATCCGTTTCACTGTCAAATACTAGTTGCTTTTTTTTAATTTTAGTATTATAATATTATTATGATTGACCTCGTAGGCAAAATAGGTTCTATGGCACTGCTCAATGATAAGCGGACAAAAATAGACTTTGATAAATTCGGCAAAATCGGCAAGCATCTTGCTCCCGGTGTTATTTGGGTGTCAAGCGGTGCGGTAGAAATCGGGCGACTTGATTATATATCACGAAACGGCGGTTCGGAACTTAGCGGCAATATCGAAGAAATCAAAACCGATTATGCCGCACAAGGACAAGCTATATTGATGGAAACATACCGAAGCTGTGTATCTCCAAAATTTTCTGTGCGTCAAGTGCTTGTTGAGCATCAGCATTTTAATAATCTTGCAAAACGCAAGCATATCAAAAATCTGCTACTAAGAGCAGCCGCTCAAAATGCCGTACCTATTGTCAATTATAACGATGCAGTAAGTTTTGAAGAAAGTCGCAAAATGGAAATCGCCGCATTAAGGCAACAAAGTAACGGTAGCACTGTTTCGGAACTTGTGGATAATGACGAAACCGCAAGCCAAATCGCACAACTGGTAGAAGCTAAGAATCTACTTATCTTAACTAATCTTGACGGCATATACAGAGATATTAATAACCAAAAATCCTTAATCGGAACAATCACAGGAACATCGGCGGCAGAAGTGCTAACCCGTATTGACGAAGCAAAAGCCAGTTGCAAAGGCGCAAGCCGTGCAGGTGCTTTCGGTGCCGCCGCAAAACTTGAACATATAAAACCTTGTATAATAAAAGGCGTCCGCGTTTTTATAGCGTCCGCCAAAAATGATATTATAGATATATTATCGGGCAAAGCCCCCTGCACTAGGATTGGAGTAAATTTATAAATTACAAATATAGTGTCATTATTTGTAATTTTGAATTATGCTTTTTCCCACGCTACCAAAATATTAGCGTGGGTTATTACTTTTACTCGCTCACCTGTTATCAAGTCGGGTTTTGGGCGGGATTTTTCTATTAGGACTTTTCTTATAGAAATATCGTCACGGCGAAGCGGAACAGCGTCAAGCACAAGCGAATAAAATGAAAGACCATCCTTTGTTGTGATACTTTTGTCATATTCTACAAAAATACCTGTAGCCTCGTCCTGTAGTCCCGAATCCATATCTCTAAACATTCTTACATAAAACCTAATCGGCTTAAATTTAAGCGCATAGAAAAACAAGCTAAAACAAAGAAATATAACTGTTATGCTTGCATTGATTATAACAAAAAGTATATGAAACCTGCGTGACATATCACGAGACGGAACAAATGCAATCAAAAGTACAATTGTTAAAAATATAGCAAAAAGCAAAAGATAACTAAAAAGCATTATTTTTTTAATACTTCGGGCTTTTATCCGCTCTTGTTCGTCAAATATATAGTTCATACAATTAATTGTATACTATTATATTCAAAATGTCAAGTAAAATAATTGACAACAACATTAAAATTGTAGTAAACTAAAAATGCTCAAAATCAGCGAAAATCGCAAAAGCTGAAAATTGTGTCAAATGCGTACAATGTTGATTTTTGGCAAAAATAGAGTTTTTTGAAAATCGCCCTGATTTTGAAAAATGTCGATTTTGTGTGATTTTACATTTTTTTGAAAAAGAGACTAAAATGTATTATATATATATTTTGACTAATCACAGCAACTCTGTACTCTATGTTGGTGTTACTAACAATTTAATTGCACGGCTTAATCAACACAAAACACAAGTTCGCAATGGATTTGCAAAAAAGTACAAATGTTACAAACTTGTATATTTTGAAAATACAGAGTGTGTAAAGTCTGCGATAACCAGAGAAAAGCAAATAAAGGGTTGGACACGCACAAAAAAAGAAGACTTAATCAACTCTGCCAATAGTCAATGGAACGACTTATCGGCAAGCTGGAGCTAACCACTCGCTTCGCTAGATCCTTCGCTTTGCTCAGGATGACAGACTAACTATATTATGTCATCCTGAGCAAAGCGAAGGATCTAGCGAAGCGAAAAAATATTGCTAAACGGAGAAAAACAATGATAACAAAAAAAATCAAAAAAGTGCTTGCGGCTAACCGTGGCGAAATCGCTATCCGTATTTTTAGAGCGTGTAACGACCTAGGAATCAGAACAGTTGCGATTTATTCTAAGGAAGATAAGTATAACTTATTCCGCACAAAAGCAGATGAGTCTTATCTTATAGGTGAAGACAAATCCCCTCTTGGTGCGTATCTTGATATTGACGCTATTATTAAGCTTGCATTAGAAAAAGGCGTTGACGCTATTCATCCCGGTTACGGCTTTTTGAGCGAAAACGCTAATTTTGCCCGCGCGTGCGAAAAAGCAGGAATCATATTTATCGGACCGCCTTCTCATGTTCTTGATAAAATGGGTGACAAACTTAATGCTAAAGAAATAGCAAAAAAGTGCCATGTTCCCACTATACCCGGTACTGACGACCCTCTAACCGGTGCGAACGAAGCCGTTAAAAAAGCTAATGAATACGGTTACCCCGTTATACTCAAAGCTGCGGCAGGCGGCGGCGGACGAGGTATGCGCCGCTGTAATAATGACGCAGAACTACAATCAGCTTTTGAGGTTGTTCAGCGTGAAGCTCTCAAGTCATTCGGCAACGGCGATATATTTATGGAAAAATATCTTGTCGAGCCTAAGCATATCGAAATCCAAATTCTTGCCGACAAACACAACAATGTCGTGCATCTATATGAAAGAGACTGTTCTTTACAGCGTCGTTATCAAAAAGTTATCGAATTTGCTCCTGCTGTATCTTTACCAAAAGAAACTCTTAATGCCTTATATGCAGACGCAGTCAAAATATCTAAGTCTGTTGATTATGTAGCGGCGGGTACGGTTGAATTCTTGGTAGACAACAGCGGTCGCCATTACTTTATCGAAATGAACCCCCGTATTCAGGTCGAACATACTGTTACCGAGGTTGTCACAGGTGTTGACTTGGTACAAGCACAAATACTTGTAGCTGAGGGGCACAAATTATCTGACTCCGAAATCGGCATAGCCAATCAAGACGCTATCCAAATGAGCGGTTATGCTATACAGTGCCGTGTTACTACGGAAGACCCTCGGAACAACTTTGCTCCCGATACAGGCAAAATAAGCGTATATCGCTCCGGTGGCGGTAACGGCGTGCGTCTAGACGCGGGCAACGCTTATACCGGTGCGGAGATATCCCCCTACTACGACAGCTTGCTTGTCAAGGTAACAACTTTTGACCGTACATTTGAGGGTGCTAAACGCAAGGCTATGCGTACTCTCGGCGAAATGAGACTCAGAGGCGTCAAGCATAACATTCAATTCTTGAGCAATATTTTAGTTCACCCTGTTTTTGCATCGGGTGACTGCAATACTAGTTTTATTGATAACACGCCTGAACTATTTTTACTTGAAGAGCCTAAAGACCGTGCAACAAAGATTCTTAATTATATTGCGGATGTTATTGTCAACGGTAAAAACAAAGAATTTAGATATGTCGGCGATATGCCGTCTGTCCCCCAATCTGGTGCGATTAAAAAAGGCTTAAAACAAACTTTGGACAAAAAAGGTCCTGCCGCAGTTGCTGAGTATGTCCTAAAAAACAAAAAGCTAATGCTTGCAGACACTACACTTCGTGATGCACACCAATCTTTGCTTGCTACCCGTGTACGCACAAAGGATATGGCGGCAATTGCGGATTATATGGCACACTCTATGCCCAATCTTTTTGCTTTAGAAATGTGGGGCGGTGCAACATTTGATGTTGCTTATAGATTCTTGCACGAGTCACCATGGGAACGCCTCGAAATTTTACGCAAAAAAATCCCTAACACTCTATTTATGATGTTGCTTAGAGGCGCTAATGCTGTAGGTTATACTAACTATCCCGATAATGTTGTGCGTGAATTTGTTAAGGAATCGGCAAAAGCCGGAATTGATGTTTTCCGTGTTTTTGACAGTCTTAATTGGATGCCTAATGTTGAGGTTTCTATAGATGAGGTTCTTAATCAAAACAAAATTTGCGAAGGTTATATTTGTTACACAGGTAATATTGACGACCCTAACCGTGATAAATACGGACTTAAATATTATGTAGACCTTGCCAAACAAATGGAAAAAATGGGTGTCCATATACTTGGTATCAAGGATATGGCGGGACTTCTTAAACCCTACGCTGCTTACAAGCTTGTTAAGACGCTCAAGCAAGAAGTCGGTATGCCTATTCACTTCCATACGCACGACACAAGCGGTAACGGTGTTGCGTCTGTACTAAAAGCCGCCGAAGCAGGCGTAGATATTGTTGACACAGCAATCGCATCTCTCTCTTCTCTTAGCAGTCAACCGTCCATGAACGCTATTGTTACCGCACTCGAAGGTCAAAAGCGTGATACAGGATTTGAAGACCAAAAGCTACTCCCTATCTCTGATTACTGGCACGGAGTACGCAAGTTATACGGTGCGTTTGAGGCTGACCTTACCTCTCCTACTACCGATATCTACAGATACGAAATCCCCGGCGGTCAGTACAGCAACCTCAAACCGCAAGTTGAGGATTTGGGACTTGGCAAGAGATTTAACGAAGTCAAAGAAATGTACAAAGTCGCTAACGACCTTTTGGGCGATATCGTCAAAGTAACTCCGTCGTCAAAAATGGTCGGCGACCTTGCTATCTTTATGGTTCAAAATGAACTTACTCCCGACAACATTGTCAAAAAAGGCAAAAACCTTGCTTTCCCTGAATCTGTCGTAAGTTACTTTGAGGGTTATATGGGTCAACCGCAAGGAGGATTCCCGCCGGAACTTCAAAAAACTATCCTCAAAGGCAAAACCCCTATTACCGTTCGTCCCGGCACACTTCTGCCCCCTGCTGACTTTGCTAAAGTCAAAACAGAAATCGCTCCTTATATCACCGACCCTACAATGCAAGATATGGTTTCTTATGTACTATATCCAAAGGTTGTCGGAGGTTTTTGGAAACACCGTGACGAATTTAGTGACCTGTCTTGCCTAAATACAGATGTATTCTTCTTCGGACTTGAACCGGGCGAAATGACAAGAGTTGATATAGAAGACGGTAAAACCTTGTATATTAAACTTATCAGTATTAGCGACGCAGACGAAGAAAGCAATTACTGTAATGTTGTGTTTGACCTTAACGGTGTCCGCCGTGAGATTGCCGTAAGAGATGTTTCTAAAGGCGAGGCTATCGCCGCTTATACTAAAGCTGACCCTAACAATCCTAACGAAGTCGGCGCAAGTATCAAGGGTATGATAAGCAAGCTAAATGTCTCCCCCGGTAGCCCTGTCAAATCAGGCGATGTAGTAGCTATAATCGAAGCTATGAAAATGGAAACCCCAATCCTAGCCAAAGCTAACGGAGTTGTCAGCGAAATCCTTGTCAAAACCAACCAACCCGTTATGGCAGGCGAACTATTGCTTAAACTAAAATAATTATAATACAAAAAAACAGCCACGAGGTTTATCTGCGTGGCTGTTTTTTATATGTGTATCTAATTCTACCTTAACCCCCTATTTACCACAGCACTGCTTATATTTCATTCCGCTATTGCATAAGCAAAATGCATTTCGAGATGTTTTTTTGATAGGTTTACAATACTCGGGGTGATAAGTTTGTATTAGATAGTTAAAAAATATTTGATCAGTCTCATCATTAGCTTGTTTTCTATATACACTATTTGAAATCATAAATGAAAAATCAATATCTTTAGATATTGTCATTATACTTTTTAATTTTTCAAAGTCCTCGTACATTATAAAGCCATAAACATCAATTTCGTCTATATCAAAAGTAGCATTTTGAAAATTGTTGATTAAATCAAGCCTACGGTTCAAATATAATAAAAATCTTTTGTCTGGTGCATTTTTTAGAATAGTATTAAAATCCATAATACTTAGACTAACTGGGTAATATGCAATCTTTTCTAATTGTTCATATTTTTGTATTGTCCCTGCTACAAATTTTAAGTCACTCAAAGTTAATACAATAGGATATATTTTTTTCTTTGGAAAAATTAGTTGTGTATCGCCATTCATAAAAACCAACTCACTACTACTATCACTGTATTTCATAAATGTATTTAAAGTTTTAAATCCTTTCCCGACTGATTTTTTTATATCATTAAGTATATCTTTTATAGGATAGAATTCGTTACAATCTATAAACTTAGAAGATTTGCATTCCACTACAATATAGGCATCAGGATACTCTATAAGCAAATCAATTTCCTGCAACTTATTGTTAAACTTATACTTTAACTTTTTATGAGGTGTTCTTTCAAAGTGATAAGATATACTTGATTCACAATATTTCTCAAAAAAATCTCCTCGTAATTTATAATACTTATTTATTTCAGTAGCAGAAATTTTCTCAAGAATATATTCTTCCATTATGCGAAAAGTATCATAAGCAAAAGCATGAGGATAAATCAAAAAAAATTTATTCTCAACCTCAATAAACAGATTTACTCTACTTCGAGGCAACTCGATATAATTAGTTGAAAATATCTCAAAAAATTTTTCAATCTTTGCAAGTGGTAATTTTGCGTTTTTTACAAGCACTTCTTTAAGATAGTACGGTTCTTGGGGGCGTGAGCTGCCTATAAAGGTTGCTTTTTCATTTGGTCTTTTAGATGCTAAATAATTTTGTTTAAGCAATGTAATTTCAGCAATAATTCTTGTGAAATCATCCTAAATAATTCCTAAGTCTATTTTTAATTTTTCTGCAATGTTAAATAATATAATAAGTCTATTAAATGATTCAAACATAGGGGGATAAGCTCTATAAATATAATTAAGTTCTTGACTCATTAACGCAATTTTTTCGTCCAAACTATCAACTGCTTGAAATCTATCCATATTCCCTTTTTTAAGCTTTTTATGTTGCGATAAAGATTGCAATACATATCTCACATTATTCTCATCACCGCATTCATCGTATATGTTTTTGTTTAAATCATTTTTTATTTCAAAAACAGCATTAAATATATTAGTTAAATTTTCAATTGCGATTTGTGTGTTTGTCATCTATAAATTATAACATTTACCAACAAAGAAATCAAGCAACTAAATATATTAAATTACTTATTTCCAATAACCTGCAATGACAGTTGCCCCCTTTGTTTTGGTTGCGGTATATTGGATTTTGTGCTATAATTATTGTAATCAAATGAAAAAAATTGACTGTACAAAATTGATAAATAGCCTTACAAAGCTAATCGCTAAGGCTAATGTGACTGTTGATACGGTTGCGACAACCAAACTTAGGGAGTGCTTGGCAAAAGAAACTGCCCCCCATTCAAAATGGGCATTGGAGCAAATTGTAGATAATATTGACATAGCAACCAAAACCAACTCCCCTGCTTGTCAGGATACGGGTATGGCGGTGTTTTTTGTTAAGTTAGGACAAAATGTGCGTATCAAGGGTGGCTTGCTTACCGATGCGATAAATCAAGCGATACGCTTAGCTTATGTAGATAATTATTTTAGGCTCTCTATTGCTGACCCGCTTACTCGCACTAATACAGGTGACAACACTCCTGCGATTATTCATATTGAGTTAGTGGACGGCGATACTTTTGAGATAGATTTTTTGGCAAAAGGTGCGGGAGCAGAAAATATGAGCAGTCAATATATGCTCCGTCCCGGTGACGGCAATAAGGGCATTATTAGTGCCGTTATAGATTGCGTCAAGTCCGCCGGCTCTAACCCTTGCCCGCCTATCGCTATCGGAATCGGAATCGGCGGCAATATGGAGGCAAGCTGTATTCTTGCAAAAAAAGCACTCCTAAGAATAGGAGAACCTCACAATGACACCAAGATAGCTACTCTAGAAAATGATATTCTTACCGCAGTCAATGCACTCAATATCGGAGCAATGGGTTTTGGAGGTAATAGCACCGCATACGGCGTCGCTATAGAAACTTACCCTACTCATATCGGAATGTTGCCTATAGCAATCAATCTGCAATGCCATAGTGCAAGACATTTTAGGCTTGTGATGTAATTGTCATTAGAGCAGGATAATTTCGGGCGGTCAGTCGAAGACCAAGCGAAGCGTCTGCTCGCCCTACAACAACTGCACCAAAAAATCCAATCGTAGGGACTGGCATCGCCTGCCCGAATAATAATTATCTTTTTTTTACAAGTCATTGCGAGGAGCGAAGCAACGAAGCAATCCTATGTAAAGTGTTCTATTCGTGGGATTGCGAAGCCTACCCTGAGCTTGCCGAATGGGTCGCTTTCGCTCCTCGCAATGACTTGTAAACTTACACTTAAATTGACTTAATATTCGGGTCGCCATCCTCGGTGTCCCAAATATTACCCAACATACTAAAAATGAAAACAACCTCTCTCTCATTACCAATAACCGATGTTACTCACCTTAAAGCAGGTGATATTGTTTCTATATCAGGGACAATTTTTACTGCTAGAGACGCTGCTCACAAGCTGATGTGTCAGTCTATCCTTGACGGCAATCCCCTGCCTTTTGATATAACTAACCAAGCTATCTACTATGCAGGTCCTACAGCAACACGACCTGATACGATTATAGGCAGTTGCGGTCCGACAACTGCTCAAAGAATGGACGAGTTTACTCCGCCTCTTTTGGAAAAAGGACTAAAGGTAATAATAGGAAAAGGCAACCGAAGCAAAGCTGTAATTGCCTCGATTGCCAAAAATAAAGCTGTTTATTTGTCCTGTGTAGGCGGAGCGGCTGCACTAATCAGCAGTAAGATTATTGCTGCCGAACCTATTGCCTATCCGCAATTAGGCTGTGAACAAGTCCTCAAGCTAACCGTCAAAGACCTCCCTGCTATAGTTTCGGTTGACAGCAACGGCAATGTCTTTGGCTTGTGATTATTTTTGTTTGCATTATGTTTTCAAATTGTAGGGGCGGGTATCAACCGCCCGAATATCGCTAAAACAAGTGAAACACCCCGTCGGCTATCGCCGCCACCCCTCTTAAAAGAGGCATTGTTCAAAGCGTGTGTATTGTGTGAGGTTTATATAAGAAAGTTCATAAGGGTGTCCTACGAAGCACCGAAGGTATTTCAACCGAAGCGGAGAAATCACCTCATTAGCGGTGTTATAGTACAGTTTTTGAGGAGATTTCTCCGCTTCGGTCGAAATGACACCCAACTAACTTACTCTTAACTATAAATAAGTTTGGGGGTTCTTGAACAATGCCCTTAAAAGAGGGGAATTATTGTTGCAGCATTAACCAAATTCCCCTCTCCTTGAGAGGGGTGGCGGCGATAGCCGACGGGGTGTTTTTATCATTGTTTATTACAACTAAGAAAACGATGTTTCAACCGAAACATCGTTTTTTTGCGTATTCAACTAATCACTAACCACTACTTAACCAATTTCGTCATCAAATCCACAAAGACATCTACTTCTTTAGAAGACAACTTTTTGATAAGCTCGATAAGATTATTTTCGGCGGCGTTGTCGGATTTTACATAAGTTCTGTTTGTATACGGGTCACGGCAAGCGACTCCTCTATCTACAAGGCTGTTAAGCACTTTGTACACAAGCGGTTTGTGACGCATAACTGTACTACGGTATTTATTTTGATACCTTAGCGCAAGTTTTGAGTCACCGTTAGAATGCTCCAAAATCGCACTACGCACAGAAATCCCTCGTCCTCTAGCCGAAAAAATATACTCCATAAGGCTCTCTACCTCTTTAGGCTTAAAAGGTTCGAATTCCTTGCGAGCGTGCGTTACCGTATCTATGCCAAGACTTTTTGCCATTTGCGGCAAAATTTCTAATAGGCGTGATTGACTATAGTAATAGTTACGCACACTGTTAATACTTTTACCAACTTTTCGCGCTACATCAACAAAAGCTGTGTTAAGTTTGGCGTTGCTGTCTTTAGCCGACTTAACTGTGTCAAACAAAAATTTGGTGTTTTCTAAAGTCCAATTTTTACTCATACAACAAATTTTTGCCATAATTTACCCTATTTATACATATAATATCTTATGAATATTACTTTACATTTTGCGGCGGAATTTGAAACCTGTTATCTTGCAAACGGACTTTTTGCCGAAAGTGCCGAAAAAATCAGTTATCCGAAAGACGAAGCAATGTACATCACGGTATTACCGCTTAGTGCCATTCATTTGCCTTATACTGTTAAGCTAATCGGCGGTTTTGCAGTAACTAACAAAAACCTCTGCAAAACTTTTGTTTTGCCAAGAGGTAATTATGTAGTCAAACTTTTGCCTCGTTTTAATTATGTTTATTCGCCTAATAACGATGTCGGACATTCTATAGAGACTAATCTTGTCTCACGCTTTTTTGCCTTTGTCAAATCAAAGGATTGGAATAATGCCCGCCAAATGATGACTCAAGATTTAGGCTCGTCACTAACTGATGATTCTCTTATGAATTTTTTTGAAGAGTACACAGAGATAGTCGAAAACAAATATTTGCCCGGTGAGAATAATGTTCACTTTTTGGCGGACGAAAACAGCAACTGCACACCGTACAAGTTTAGTTTGGAGAATGGATTAATTGATAATATACAAGAAGTAGATGTGTAATCTTACTCTTTCGTCCGTCTTTTTTCGCCCCCTTTCGTCATTGCGAGGAGTTTACGACGAAACTATGGTGTCATCTCGACCGAGGGAGCGTAGCAACCGAGCGGAGAGATCTCCTCAAAAAACTGAACTAAATCTATAAATGAGGAGATTTCTCCGCTCGGTTGCTACGCTCCCTCGGTTGAAATGACACTTAGGCTCTTCATAGGACACCTTATCTTGAGGTTTTGCAACAAGTCTAATGACGGCAACCCCTGCGGGGGTGTGTCGCTTCGCTCTCCACAATTAAGAATAGCGACTATCCCCTATTTTCCGCATAATACCTGTCACACAACTCACGATACTTCTGTGACATTTTAAGTATATAGTTGGAGCGGCCTCTTTCATCAAGCGTATTTAATTTGTCTTTATCAATAATAAGTCCTATCGGATTGCTTATAACATCGTCCGAACGCAAAATATCGCTTACTTTTTTATACAGCATTTCATCCTCAAGTATTTCGACCACTCTTGTTGCGCCGCTCTGGTCTGCTCCGTAAGCAGTACGGCAATAATTACCGATAGCTACCTTATCTATAGGCTGACTATCACTTATTGTGATAGCTATCTCCTTGCGTTGCTTGACGATATCCCAGTAACCTGTGATTAGTCTCTTTTTAGCACTTTTTGCTTTCTTTTTAAGTACAACGCATTTTTCTTTTTTGTATGACATATGGATTTCCTCCTAAGTAATACAGTAAGTATATCATCATAATGCTATAAATGTAACGGTGTTTACAAAACTAGACAAATTTTGCAAGCAGAAAATTTTTTGAAAAATTTATTAAAAAACTTGTTAAAATGTTTGACAAACAACTTTTGAGTGAGTATACTGTTAGTAATGAAAGTAAAAGCAACCCAATTTAACAATGCATGGCAATGGCGTGTTTCGATGTGTTTTACCGAACCTCGTCTAATTTGCGATGCCTAAAATAATTGGGCATATACTATTATAGCAAATTGAAGTGTGTTAGGTAAAACTGACGCACTTTTTTTAATTTAAGAACACATAGAAAATTATGAAACTTAAAATATGCGGATTACAAACAATTCAGGACATTGAGTATGTCAATCAAGCCGACATAGATTATGCTGGGTTTGTATTTGCCCCCTCCCGTCAATATATTACGGTTAAGACGGCACAAACCCTCAAAAAAGCACTTAATCCTAAAATAAAAGTTGTCGGAGTTTTTGTAAATGAGTTGCCCGATTTTATCAAAAACTTGGTTGCCGACAAAATAATTGACCTTGTACAATTCCACGGAAATACCGAATTCGCACTCCCTTGTCCGACTATAAGAGCATACCGTATGCGTACAAAAGCCGATATTACTCCGACTAAGTGTGATTTTGCATTATTTGACTCTTATACTACAGGCACAGACGGGTCAACAGGAAAAACATTTGATTGGCGACTGATTGCTGACTACAAAGACAAACCTTTCTTCTTAGCCGGAGGTATAAATATTGACAATCTCCAAGCAGCTATGACATATAATCCATACTGTATAGATATAAGCAGCGGTGCAGAACAAAACGGAATCAAATCAAAATCAAAAATACTTGAAATCGCTAAAGCGGTAAAGGAATTTAACTTATGAATAACTATAATTCAAAATTCGGACAATTCGGCGGTCAATATGTCCCCGAAATACTAATGAGCGCTGTGGGTGAGCTTGAGGACGCATACGGCAAATACCGTAATGACCCTACTTTTAATGCAGAGCTAACAGATTTATATAACAATTATGCAGGCAGACCATCCCTACTCTATTATGCAAGTAATATGACTAAGGATTTGGGTGGCGCAAAGATTTATTTTAAGCGTGAAGACCTCAATCATACAGGGTCACACAAAATCAATAATGTGCTAGGGCAAGCCCTGCTCGCCAAAAAAATGGGCAAAAAGCGTCTTATTGCCGAAACAGGTGCCGGTCAACACGGTGTGGCTACTGCAACTGCCGCCGCCTTGTTTGGGTTGGAGTGTGAGATTTTTATGGGCGAAGTTGACACCGAACGGCAAGCACTTAATGTCTACCGTATGCGTCTTTTGGGTGCAAAGGTCAATGCCGTAACAAGCGGTACACGGACACTCAAAGATGCCGTCAACGAGACTATGCGTGAGTGGACCCGCAGGGTCCAAGATACACATTATTTAATCGGCTCCGCAATGGGTCCCCACCCTTTCCCTACTATGGTGCGTGACTTCCAAAGCGTGATTAGCCGTGAAGCAAAACAACAAATTTTAGAGGCGGAGGGCAAACTCCCAAAGGCTGTTATCGCTTGTATTGGCGGAGGCAGTAATGCTATCGGAGCGTTTTATCACTTTATAGGTGACAAAGGTGTTGAGCTAATTGGTGCGGAAGCGGCAGGTAAAGGCATAGATACACCGCACCACGCCGCCACTATAGCACACGGTCGTCCGGGAATATTCCACGGTATGAAATCAATCTTCTGTCAAGACGAGGACGGTCAAATTGCTCCTTGTCACTCAATTTCGGCAGGACTTGATTATCCTGGAATAGGTCCCGAACACGCCGAGTTACACACTCAAAAGCGTGCCAACTATGTAGGAATAACCGATGATGAGGCGGTAGGTGCATTTGAATACCTATCACGCACCGAGGGGATTATCCCTGCAATCGAATCAGCTCATGCTGTAGCATACGCTATAAAGTCAGCCAAAAAATATAAGGGCGGTTCGATTATAGTTAATATTTCAGGTCGTGGAGATAAAGATGTGGCAAGTATAGCAAGATACAAAGGAGAAAATATCAATGAATAACAAAAAATTTGTCAGCTTTATAACAGCAGGTGACCCGTCACTTGATAAGACCAAAGAATTTATTGAGGTGTTATCCGAGTATAGTGACTTTGTTGAGGTGGGGATTCCTTTTAGCGACCCTATAGCCGAGGGTGATGTAATTGAGGCGGCTAATGCTAGGGCGCTTGCAGGCGGTACAACTACCGAAAAAGTTTTTGATATGCTAAAAACCGTCAAGCTCTCTCCTGCTAAGTCGTGCAAATTAGTTATACTTACTTATATCAATCCTGTTTTTGCGTACGGTTATGATAAGTTTGGCAAAAGGTGCAAAGAGTGCGGTGTGCATGGCTTAGTTATCCCTGACCTGCCTTTTGAGGAGCGTGCCGAAGTAGAGGGTCATCTTAACAAATACGGTGTACATCTTATTACATTACTCGCTCCGACTTCAGCCGAGCGTATCAAAAAACTTGCTTCTGTAGCAAGCGGTGGTTTTGTCTACCTTGTTTCGTCTATGGGAACAACAGGAGTGCGTACAAAATTTGACTCTGACCTTGCCAAAACTGTTGCTCAAATCAAAAAATCAACCAAAATTCCTGTGTGTGTAGGATTTGGAATATCAACTCCGGAACAGGCACAGAACATAAGAAAAATTGCTGACGGAGTTATTGTCGGTAGTGCAATTGTTAAGATAATCGCCGAACACGGCAATAACAGTAGCGCATATATAAAAGAATATATCCAAACTTTAGTCAATTAGTTTGCCAATAGAAATGATTGACTATCTCACCTAAAGGAGGTCAATATTATGACTTACAAAGAAATATTGTACAAGGTTACAAATAACCAAAAATTAAATAAAGATGAGGTCAATACTCTTATCAAATCTATCAACAATAATCAGGTGTCTGATGTTCAAATTGCTGGTTTTCAGGTGGCACTTCTTATGAAAGGTGCATCACAAGAGGAAATCGCTTATATCGCAAGTGCTATGCGTGATAATTGCGTACCTCTAAGACCAAAAGTTAAGGGCGGGCTGATGGATACTTGCGGTACGGGTGGCGGTCTTTCCACTTTTAATATCTCGACTGCAACGGCTATTGTGTCGGCATCGGCAGGCATAAATATCGCAAAACACGGTAGTCGAAGCCTTGCTAGTCTGTCGGGTAGTGCCGATGTACTTGAAGCTTTAGATGTCAATATCAATTTGACTCCAAGTCAAGCCGAAGAAACTATCGAAAAAATCGGAATTGCATTCCTATACGCTCCCCTATTTCATCCTGTTATGTGCAAGGTCTTGCCTGCCGAATCGGATTTGGGTATCAAAACTATTTTTTATACTATTATCGGACCGCTTATCAATCCGGCTTTTGCCACAAAACACTTACTTGGTATCTACAAGCCCGAATTACTTGATACCGTTACTTATGTCGCTCAGGAATTAGGTTACACCGATGCTATGTTTATACACGGATTAGACGGTCTTGACGAGATTTCGCTACTTGGCAAAACCCGTATCAACAGATTACAAAACGGCAAAGTTACGACATTTGAGATAACGCCTGAGGATTTTGGGTTAAAAAGCTGTACGCTTGACGACATCAAATCCGATACTCCTAAATACAATGCCGAAATCATCAAAAAAGTGTTTGAGGGCAAGCTAAAAGGCGCTAACAAAGACGCTATTGTACTTAACACCGCAGGCGCACTTGTCGTAGGCGGCAAAGCAAAGGATTTTGGTCAAGGGGTCAAACTAGCTACAGAACTTATAGAAAGTGGCAAAGCCCTAAAGAAATTAGATGAATTACGAAAAGCAAGCAATGCGTATTTGAAGTAATATCTAGATGGATAATTGTTATTCGGGCAGGCAATGCCAGCCCGAACAATAATTATCTACTTATTCTGTAATAACGACTTACGCCAAGCAAGATACAAACAGACAAACTCTACAACCACAACATCACAAAACAAACTTAGCACCTAACCCCTAATAACACTATGAACATAACAAGCAAAACTATAATAGACTTCAAACCTATATCCCCTATGTTTGGCGATTTGTTTGGAGACCGTGACCCTATCGCTGTAGCCAAACATCTTGAGCAAAAAGGAATTTTGGGGATATCAGTAGTCACACGAGAACAAGACTTCGGCGGTTCTATTGACCTACTAAGGAGATTACGCAAAGCCGTTAGATTACCTATTTTGCGTAAGGACTTTGTGACTTGCGAAAATGATTTGCATATTACTAAAGAATATTGCGCAGAAGGTATTTTGCTAATTTGTTCCTTGACACCTAATATCGACAAACTCTATGAAAAATCATTAAGCCTTGGTCTCAAACCTGTTGTAGAAGTGCATACAGAAAAAGAAATGCACCTAGCAAAAAAACTAGGTGCAAAAATCATCGGAATCAATAACAAAGACATAACAGGATTAGAAAAAGACAACGGCACAACTACCCGCACCTTAGAACTCATCAAACTCGCACCCAAAGATTCCTTTGTAATAAGCGAAAGCGGAATACAAAACAACACCGATGCCCAAGCAGTCCTAGAAGCAGGTGCAAACGCCGTCCTAATAGGCACAGCCTTTTGGAAAGGCAACCTTAAAATCTAAAATCTTAAAATAACAAAAACCGCTTTGAAAACTTCAAAGCGGTTTTTGTTAATAGCTAATCTATAAGCCGAGTTCTGTATTGGACGGCTATCTATCTAGGGGCATAGTTGCCTATGCCCTCAAGCGATATAGGGGAACCGACGAGCAACCGATTGTTCCCGCATCTTGCATCAGGTGGGGTTTAGATAGCCCCGAATGTCACCATTCGGGCGGTGGTCTCTTACACCTCCATTTCAACCTTACCCTATTTCTAGGGCGGTATATTTCTGTTCCACTTTCCCTAAAGTCGCCTCTGCCGGCAGTTAACCGGCACCCTGCTCTGTGATGCTCGGACTTTCCTCGTTGCTCACGCAACGCAACCGTCTGATTAACTATCAATCTTATAATAACATTACAACCTAATATAAGTCAATCAGAACGGCAGATAAATATCAAACTTTTTTATTCGTATCAAATAATCACATCTCTAAGTGCATTAAAACATGGATTATCAAAGCCGCATTCGGGAAATTCAAAACCGTCATATACGGGAATCATTAGACGCGCCGTACCAACCGTAGTAAATTCTTCTTCATAACAGCAATTAACCGATACCGTGTCATCGGATAAAAACGCCCCGTTTGAAGAGTTGATTCCTGCTCTTACTTTAATATTACTGAACTCAGGCATAAATAACATCACCTCAACCCGTTGCATTAAAGCTCCGTATCCGATAGCCTCTCGCCCCGTGTTATCTCTAAATCTACATTTAACTGGAACATTAACGGTGCAAGTAATCCTTGATTTTACCCCGACACGGTGTGACTCTATATCACTAATCACTGCCGCTCCCTCACTAACCAAATCTAAAAAGACAAAAGGCGGCTCAAGTCCTGCCGGCATAGCGTCAAGCCTTACAATAAAATTTTCGCTGTCAACCCTTCTTACACAACCGTCAAAAACCCTTGGAACTTCTATCACAACTCTCTCGCATAAACATTCTAACGGGTCGCCGCAAATCCGCCCCGGACGGACATGCTCTCTTCTATTTCTTGGCATAAATATGTAATCCTCCCCTCTTTGCAGTCTATGCAGGGAGGAATATAAGTGTTAATTAGGAATTAACAATTTTGTTGACTACTTAAACTAATAATTTTAACTTAGTTGCTAAGTATATTTTCAATTTTTTCTAGTATTTTGTTTCTGCCATATCCGTTATGGTCTACGGCTATAATATTGTCAATCCCGAGACCTGTAGCTGAGGCAAGCTGAGATAGTGCCACCCCTTGTTGTGAGCGTGACAGCTTGTCTGCTTTGGTTGCGATTACCCCAAACGGCAATGTTTTTTGATACAAAAATTTGAGCATTTGCATATCGTCAGCACTTGGTTTATGCCTAATGTCAAGTAGCAAAAAAGTATATTTAAGCTGTTCTGACACATCAAAATACCCCTCGATAAGCGGAGCGAATGCCTTGCGTTGCTCTTTTGATGTTGCTGCATATCCATACCCAGGAAGATCAACAAGTGTAAAGTTGATTTTTGTATCGTCTTGCCCTTTACCCGTTATATCAAAAAAATTGAGCAAGCGGGTACGTCCCGGAGTGTTACTCACTCTTGCAAGACCACGACGCCCCAAAAGCATATTGATAAGACTAGACTTGCCTACATTAGACCGTCCTGCAAAACATATCTCCGGACTGCCCCATTCCTTTTGACTATACAAATTAGAATCGGCAATCGATGTAATAAATTGTGAATTATTGATAATCATTTTGTTTGGCTTAGGGAGTAGATTGTTTGTCATTGCGTCATTGCGAGGAGCGTAGCGACGAAGCAATCCCACGAATAGGACACTTTACATGGGATTGCTTCGTCGTTAGCACTCCTCGCAATGACGGAAATCATCTCGATTTTTTTGTCAAAAAATTTTTAGCGTCAAAATGCTTAATTTTGCCGAGGCTCTTTTTTGCGTCACAGGCTTATAGCGTTAGATGTTTTTTCATTAGGCATCAAAAAAGCCCTATAATCATTGTACAAGATTACAGAGCTTTTGTCAAATGTAATTATAATTATTTCCTAATATTTACAGTAATTATTCCTGCAACAAAGCCTGTAACAGCTCCCAGCACCACATCATTAAGCAATGTCAATCCGACCGCCCATGTATTGTTGTCTAGTAACGAAAATATTACGAAAGCAAGTGCAATAAAAATCAATCCGACTGCAAGTCCTACAAAAGCACCGTTCTTGGTTTTTTTGAGTGCAAAGAAACACGCAACCAAAATCGCAATACCCTTGATAACTTGATTGATAATAGAAATAAATCTAGTATCTATACTAAGCCATTGTACAACAAAAGCCATTATCAGTATGCCTACAAGACTTATAAGCATAGCGATTATTACGGCTTTCAAAATTTTGAGCGTCAATCCAAAAATCGGATTAAGCTCTTTGTTCTTGCTACCTTTCATATCAAATTATATGAAAGGGTTGTACAATTTAGAACAACTTTAGTACGGACTTTTGGTCGGAGGCTTTTTAGTCGTAGTGGTTTTTTTAGCGGTGGTTGACCTTGTCCCTGTAGTAGTTTTTGCTGTAGTTGATTTTCTAGTGGTTGTTGTAGTTTTTCTAATAGGAGTAGATTTTGGCTTAGTTGGTGTTTCTGCCATAGTGTCCTCAAATTCATCAACTACTTCAGTTGTTGCTACAGGTGTGCTAACCTCGCTAGTCTCCATCTCTGCTTGTACAGGCTCAACTACATCAACTACAGGCTCTATCTCAAAGACATCCGTTTTTGAACCGTTACAGCACTCTATATATGGATTGGGCTGACCTGCTTTGCTCATAATCATAAGCATTCCGGCAAAATCTATCCGCATATAAGTTTTGCAACCTTCGCAACCGGTTTCGATAATCATAACCTTGTCCACAGGAGAAATATCCTCCATATCAACAACCGTCCCGATAACACCGCTTACCGTCTTAATAACATCGCCCTTGCCTACGCTATTACGCAAGTCATGGATTGCGGCACGCCGTTTACGGTTAGTAAGAGTTGGCAAAACAAAAAAAGCTCCTATAACAAAAATGCCGAGTACAACCATAATGGCTATTGTAGCGCCTTGATTACCGCCACCGATAAATAAATAATTCAATGTTTAATCTCCTCAATTACCTTTTTGATAAGGCTTTATATTGTCATAAGTTTAACATAATTACAGGCAATATGCAAGCAATTTTGACTATAATACAATAATGGTCAAAAAAATATCTATTAAACCTCAAACACCTTACCCGACATATATTCAAGCGGCGGCGGCATATTGTCAAAAATCAATTTATATGCACATAATTGCTGCCGTACAAATCCAAACTCTTTGTTAAATCTATTGTCACCGTATTTGCCGTCACCTGCTAATGGGTGTCCTATATGTTTGAGGTGCGCACGGATTTGATGTGTCCGTCCTGTGATTAGCTCAACCTCTAAGAGTGTTGTATGCGGACGGTACTCTATAACTTTGTAAGCTGTTGCAATTGGCATATACCCGACTTTGGCTTTATCGGATATGTAGACTAGACTTTTTTTGCTATCCTTAAAGAGATACGCATTAAGCGTTGCCTTATTGTTTTTAACCTTACCGACAACTTCTGCCAGATAAAATTTTCGCACCCCTTGCGGCAAGCAATCTACTATACCGCCTCTTGCAAATACTACTAGACCTCTAGTATTACGGTCTAATCTATGTAACGGCTCTGAATCCGTATATTTTGTTTTAATAAGCAAATCAAACTGTCCGACTGTCTCTAACCCTGCGTCCTTGTAGGCTATTACAATATTATCGTCAGCATACTTGATACTGACTTTTGGAATCATACTCTCAGGGAAAAACATATCAACTTTTTCGCCAAAATTGACATCTACATCTCTTGACACCCTTACCCCATCTACCTTTGCTTCTTTTAAGGTTATCTGCCGTTTGATATTTTTTATATCAATATAAGGGTATTCAGATATGACTAATTGAGATAGTGTGCCGTTAGCTTTAGATTCAAACGAAACTTTCATTGCTATGTTTTAAGATTGCTTAGTCGCTTTAGACGGATTTTTTTTGCCGTCAATGTCTTTGATAAAATCTACAAAAGTCGTCACATCTGTAAACTGACGATAAACCGATGCAAATCGAACATACGCAACAGGGTCTAACCCCTTCAGCCCTGCCATAATCATTTCGCCTATTTCTTTGGCTTTGATTTCTTGTACAAGACTGTTGCTGATTTTCTTTTCAATTTCGCCAACCAGTTTATCAATCGCATGCATAGGTACGGGACGCTTTTCGCATGCCTTAATTATTCCGCTCTTAATCTTATTAGGGTCAAAAGATTGTCTGCGATTATCCGACTTGATTACAAAAATCGGGGATATCTCAACCACCTCGTATGTGGTAAATCTTATCCCGCATTTTAGACACTCCCTGCGTCGTCTTATACTCGAATTTTCGTCTGCGGCTCTGCTGTCAATAACCTTACTGTCCGCCGCATCACAAATAAAACATTTCATACAATACCTCTTGATAAGGGCTATTTTAATAGTTGTAAAGTCGTAGGGGCGGGCATTGACCCGCCCGAAAAGCAATTATCCTTATTTTTTTAGGATTAAGTATTCGGGCGGTCAATGCCCGCCCCTACGACTTTATAGATAATGTTATTCCTTTTTCATCATCGCTTGTTTTTAGCACCATTATCTACAGCCTTATTTTTTCTTTTGGAATTACTTCTTTGTGCTTTGATATTTTCTCGCACTTTTTTAGCGGCTTTATCAATCTGAGCTATAACCTTATTTTTCTGTAGCAAAAAATCACGACTCCATACTCTTATAATTTGCCAGCCACGAGAACCCATAAACTTAGCTCTTAATACATCTCGCTCAAGCACAGACGGCGATGACGCATATGCTGTATAATCGCACTCTATACCCACAAGATATGCGTCAAGAGTTTTGTCATAAATCGCAAGTGTTAGCTTATTAGCGCTATCACCCACATCAACTTCTACGGTATAACCGATTTTTTCTAAAGCGGTTTTTAGCTCTCTTGTAACTCGCTGGTCTTCTCTTTCTCTTGTTACTGTTACATTACTTTTGAGTCCGTCAAGAATCCAGCCAACCTCTCTGCTGTTGCCGCTTGAAACAGCTCTCGCATATTCTAAATATTTTCTAAAAATCTTAGGTCCGGCATTTTTTGCATTCTCAACATTAAGCTCCTCCGGCTCAATACTGGTCACCACATAAATTTTACTCTTTGCTCTTGTTATGGCAACATTAAGACGATTCTCGCCTCCTTCCAAATTAAGCGGTCCGAATTGCGATACAACCTTACCATACTCATTTTTGGCATAGCCGATACTAAAGATTATAATATCCCTCTCATCACCCTGAACATTCTCCAAATTTTTGATAAACAAGCTAACATCTTCACCCTTATCTTTGCGGTTGCGTTCTTTAGCGATAACTTCTCTAAAAGCGTTGTCCGCCGCACATTCCGAATCAATCAAATCGGCAATATGGTTGCCTTGCTCTGCGTTAAAAGTAATAATACCAATGGTTTCGTTATTTTTGCGTTCTTTAATCACTTTTTTGATAAGTTCTACAACTTTGCGAGCCTCAGCATCATTGTGGCGACCAATCCATTTGCCGTCAACCTTGATTCGCTCTATTGGACGAGAGTCTAGATTTTTGCCTAAGTTAGGTGCAACTTGGAGCTTGCCGTCATAAAAAACATAATTACTAAAGTTGATAAGCTCCTCGAATTTACTACGGTAGTGATAGTTAAGACGGGCGCTACTATAACGGGCTGTCGCAAGGTCAAGCAGACTCTCCACCTCTAATGCAGGTTGAGCATTAATGTCAAGGTCTTCTTCCTCTTCGTTACCCATATACCGCCTTACAAAGTGTGCTGTAGGTCTTAACTGCTTATTATCTCCTGCTACGGCAATATTCTTGCCCCTATAAATCGTAGGCAGTGTACTCTCAATAAAAATTTGTGATGCTTCGTCAAAAAGTATCAAGTCAAACAAGCCTGCCTGTAACGGAAGTAATTGCGATACGCTCTCAGGCGATAATAACCAACAAGGATACAAACAAAACAAGAGGTCGCTGTAATGTTCAACAAGTTTTCGAATTGCCCAATGACCTTGTGGTTTGCTAATTTGGTAGAAAAAGTTATTGTTGTCGGGACTTGCGTTATACATTTCCTTATACGCATTCCTAAAGCTGTCCGCACACATCTCCCGCACTACTTTTTGTTGCTCATCTTTGAGCGAAACAACCCGTGTCTTAATATTGTCAAAGTCCATTATGTTGGACAATTGAGTCTTGTACTCGTCCTCAGCTTTGACTATCTCGTGATACATACGCACAGGCAAAATACAGTCAACAACATGCTTAAACTCAGCCAAAGTTTTAGAATTCTCGTATGCAAAATTCAGTACAGCCGTCTCGGCTTCGGTACAGGTTGTAAGATTGATATTGAGGTCTCTGATGTCAACATACTGGTCAAGCGCATTAAGAATCAACTTGATATTAAGTATATTAGTATTAAGTATATTATCCACCGCCATCGCAAAACCTTTGCGGTCAAGTATACGGCTAAGAAGATAATACTCCCCCACATATGCTTTGACCGCCTCTAGCGTCTGCCAAAACTGTGCAGAAACCTCACGGGGGTTAAGACGGGGTGATTGCAACTTGGCAATATAATTGATAATAGGCTTGAGGTCTTTTTGGGTCATTAAGTCGTTTTCCAGATAAAAACCCAAAAGCTGTCGCATATTATTTGCCTTACCCATATCAAAAGGTGCAAGTCGCTTAGACAAAAGTCCTTTGAGATAAGTCTTAGCAGTATTAAGGGTATGGACATCTATTCCGCTCAAAACATGGTCAACGAAGGGATTGCTTTTTTGCATTTCCAGCCTTTTGTAATACAGTTCTGCCCTCTTTTTTTCGTTGATACTGCGTATCGCACTTCTTAACTCTTTGTATCCGTATCCCATAAGGCGAGTATTAAGAAGTAGTTTTTCGTATATGGCATACTCACCGCTGCTCTTGTTGATAATATACGACTCGGCATACATTTCTTGCAAAGTAGGTCCGAATGCCGTAGGGGCAAAAAGCGTCCTGCTGATAGTATCCAAATGGTCTATCTCTAACCCAAGCGTATTGCTGACATCTGCATATTTTAGCTCATGTGCCTGCATATCAGCGTCCTTGCTAGCAAGCGTATCATTATGCATAGTCTTAACCCGTTCAAAAAAAGCTGTTTTGTTTTTTTCGGGGTCAACAATATGCATAGCTTTTTTGTTAAGGCTACCTAATCTATTAAATACCACATCAAGGGCGGCTTTTTTTTGCGAAACCACCAATACTCGTTTGTTTTTGACGAGTGCATCAGTAATAACATTAACTATCGTCTGACTCTTACCTGTACCGGGTGGTCCATAGATAACCATATTACCGCTTTGGTTAAGCTCGGCGATAGCTGACTCTTGTGCATAGTCAAGCTGACTGATAGAATAAATCGACGGGTCAAAACGCTTAACCTTTTTTGACGGACGCTTATTTTCTAACAGTTCTGCAATAGCGTCAGTTGTCAGATTCTTTTTCTCAAGTACGCAATAGTCGTTGTATATTGAGTTGGCAAGCGGAAACCGTCCGATAACAGAGCAGTTTTTGACTTCTAAATCGTCACCCAATTTTGGCTCGGCGATATTATCAAAATTAGTAAGTCCGCTATTTTTTCTAAGTTGTGATGTTATTTTGATGCCTGCTTTTTTTAGGTATGTTATTACATCATCAATACTTTTTAGCCCTGCTGACTTCAAATCATCAAACTCTAGCCCTATCTCATCAAGATTGATATTATATTGTCTTGCATAAGCTGTAATTAAAACTTTGTTGAGCTGAATAGGCTCACCTTGTTTTAGCTCAATCTGCACACCGCCGTCATTATCGTCTACATGAATAATTACAGAAAAAAGCAATAGCGGAGCTTTAACCGCCGTCTCCTTGCCGATATAACCCGACACAAAAGGATACCCGACAAACAACTCATACCGCCCTGTCTCTCTCTCAAAATCCTCTATGTTCCGTTTGATGTTTTTTAGTGACTTGACTTGCGACTGTATTAGAGCTTTTTCGTCAGCTTTAGTTGTTGTCGCAGTTGTCGGAGTTTCTGTATCAGTTTGCTTTCCGTTCTTCTTCCTTTTGTCCGCTTCTATTTTTGGACGACCAAGATTGCTCAACAGCCGCTTGATATGGTTTTTGGATATCAAATCATAAGTCAATCTTTTGCCCGTCCACAAAAAATCAACAAAAGCATTAACCTCTGCATTGTCACCCTCAAGTATTTTGCCTATGTCATAGCTGTAAGCAGCACTCACCTTTTTTGCATACAAACTACGGTTTTTGCCACTTATTTCTATTAGCCTGTCTTTGTAATATTTATAAATCTTTTTCATATCTAAGAAAAAACAATCCTCCACCAAAAGTTGTGATATAAGAAAGGGCGTCAGCCGAACCGTCATAAAGTGACGGCTTTCTTATAATAATTTACTCAAAAAAAAACTCCCAACAATACTAAAAGTCAAGAGATTTTATTGTACCATATATCTATATGCTAAGTCAAACAAAGCTAACAGTTATTTTGAAATTCCGTTACTCATTAACGACTGTGCAAAAAGCAACCGCCGTAGTTTTGTTATGAGATATACTAATGTTGACTTGTTGTTTATCAAATAATTTTGCCGCTTCGCCGTGCAACACTACATAGGGTTGCCCGAGTTCTGTATGTAACACTTCAATATCGGTTAGCTTAAAACCTCTTATGCCTCTACCGCTTGCTTTGGCTACCGCCTCTTTGGCACAAAAAAAACCTGCAAGGGTTTCGGCTCTGCTACCCGTGCTATGGTAATACTCCATTTCGGCGGTGGTAAAAGTTCCTTTGACAAAGGGTTCTTTGCTTGCCGCCTTTTGGACACGCTCTATTTCGATTATATCTACACCAATCATTTTTTCAAATATTTTTTGGACAATTAGTTTTTATACAGTCAGCAATGGGTATGTCCTTAGACTTGTAACGAAACCCTATTTTTGACGATAAACATTGTTGGTCTGTCATCCTGAGCGAAGCGAAGGATCTAGCGTTAGCGGATAAAAAGCTGTAAAAAGAGGTGTTTTTAGTGTTTTTC
>Ga0123355_10001425_pt1 | contig 33346 bp, 34 predicted proteins | sample TergutEmb28metaG_3_FD_89872 | JGI IMG/M metagenome (GOLD analysis project Ga0123355, IMG submission 89872) | Embiratermes neotenicus P1 segment gut microbial communities from Petit-Saut dam, French Guiana - Emb289 P1 | ecosystem: Host-associated > Arthropoda: Insects > Digestive system > Gut ...
CACCCGCGAAGAGTTTGCTGCAATTATGGCACGTATAGCAGGTGTGACAGAAGACGGAATGCTGGAATATGCAGACCGTACCAGTGTAAGCAACTGGGCATACAACTATGTATTAACCATGCTTGATTTGGGCTGGATGCTTGGCGACGAGCAAGGCAACACCTTCAGGCCACTTGACAGCATGAGAAGAAGCGAAGCGGCAGCATTGCTAACTCGTGCGCTAAACAGAGGCGAAACCACCTCCGAAAGCATTGCCTTTGTGCAAAATGTTCATATCTTCCCGGATGCGGCAGATAGAGATGCGTGGTACTTCTACTATGTGGTGGAAGCAACCAACAGCCATTACTTTATGATGAATGGCGATGTTGAGGTTTGGACTCTTGTTAGTAACTGAGATATTGTAAGCACACAGTTTACAGAACAACCGTATGAGAGCTAAAGCTGTAAGAATCTGGTGGGAAGTTTTTTGTAAAGCAAAGCTTCCCCCAGACACAGCTTAAGACTACCTTTTCAATAGCCGCCTTAATGTTGTATAATTGTGGCAGCAGCGTTAATGCTCTAGCACGCGCTGTAACAACTAAACAGGAGGCAACTATGCCACTTTCATACACGATGAACAAGACCAAACATATTGCTCTAATTGCTCATGATGCAAAAAAGCAAGCATTGGCAGATTGGTGCGCAGCAAACCAAGACGAATTAAAAAAACATTTCCTGTGCGGCACAGGCACAACGTCGCGGCTTATTGCCGAGCGAACCGACCTGCCAGTTAAGCCATACAACAGCGGCCAGCTTGGTGGAGACCAGCAAATAGGCAGCCGTATAGTGGAAGGCGAAATCGATTTTTTGATTTTCCTTTGGGATCCGTTGGCGGCGCAGCCTCACGACCCGGATGTTAAAGCACTGCTACGGATTGCAGTGGTATACAATATACCAATTGCTAATAATTTGGCTACAGCAGATTTCTTGTTGCAATCTCGATTAATGGACGAAACCTATACGCGCAATATTTCAGATTTCAAGCGTGGGGATAGGATGTAACATTTAGAAATAAAAAAAGCGTCTTGTTTTAGACGCTTTTTTTATGCATCCTGATATTTTAGTTGTTCCACGGATACAAAAACACCCTGACACTTGCAGTTTTTCAAACAGCTACGTGGCAACCGACCATTGCGACCAGAGAGAATTCGCAGAACCAATTGAACGCAGCTACTTGAAAAACTACAAATTTCGGGGTGCTTTTTATAGGAGGATAAAAATATGAAATGACTAATTTGCTTTCCGTAATGAATTTCTTTCTACATACATTATATAGTATTTATGCATGTAAGTTACCGAAACAATGCGGCAATCATGAGGCGTTATTGCTTTAAATTAATAAGAAATTATTACGAAAAATGACGAAAACATTACATAAATATACGAAATCATTACATTTTTACCAAAAGATATAAAAAGTCACGCAAACCTACCAATTGTTTGGAAAATTTTGACGATTTCTGCCACAAATTTGCCGCAATAATATTAACATACCGGAAAGAAGAAAATATATACAAACTTGACAGTACGTAGAAATGAATCATATACTCACAAATGAAACAAACTCAAAAAAGAGGTTGGCCTATGCAAAAAATCATACTTCAAACAATACGCACCCATGAAATGATACAAGAAGGCGACAGTATAGTCGTCGGTTTATCCGGCGGAGCGGATTCTGTCGCTCTTTTGCATGTATTATTACAACTGCGGGAAGAGCTGGGCATAAAAGAAATAACCGCCGCCCACATAAACCATGGCCTGCGGGAAGCCGCCGCCGCAGATGAAGAATTTGTGCAAAAATTATGCGATACGTGCAATATTCCCCTGCAAATTTTTTACGCAGATGTACGCACTTACGCTGTCGAAAACTCCCTTGGCATAGAAGAAGCGGGACGTAAGCTGCGCTATCTTCATCTGCAAGAAGCGGCGTGTAGCAGCAATGCAAAAATAGCCACGGGTCATCACCAAAACGATAATGTAGAAACTGTAATAATGAACTTAGCCCGTGGTGCAGGCCTAAGCGGGCTATGTGGCATACCACCGGTAAACGGCAACATAATCCGTCCCTTGATTGACCTTACCCGCGAGGAAATAGAAAAATACATCCATGCCCACGGTTTGAAGTACATTACAGACGCCAGCAATCTAACAGACGAATACACCCGCAATAGAGTTCGCCACAGCGTATTGCCTGCGCTGGAATCCGCCACAGGCATTGACACAGTGCAAACCATAGCAAAAAATATCGCCCAGCTATGCCGCGACGCGGAATACCTGGATACAGTCGCACACGAAGCGTTTTCGGACTGCGTTATCAAGCCCATGGAAGCACAATGCGCCAGCTTTGGTACTCCACACACCACTCTCGACGTAAAAAAATTAACCGCTCTCCACCCGGCCATATCCACTCGTGTAATCCGTCGCGCTATGCCTCATCTTACCAACATAACTTCCATTAACACAAACGCCATCTTGTCTCTCGCCGTCAAAAAATCAGGTTCAGTTGTCCACATTCCCGGTATCGTAGCGCGTAAAGAATATTCCAATATAATTTTAACTCCTGCATCATCTACGGATAATGCGCCTCCCCACTTCGCCCCAATCTCGCTGTCCATTCCATCTGTCCACAACATCAAAGACCAAACAATATCCTTAACCAAAACCCCACCCGACAAATTTCTCCCTCCCAACCCAAAAAAACCAAAACTACTCTGTACTAAATCCTTCGATTATGGTATGGTTATTGGGACAATATCTTTACGCACTCGTAAACCGGGTGACAAGATAATTTTACACAGCACGCACACGTTAGTTAGTTCTTCAACAGTTAATCTATCAACACCAAAAACGTTTACCAAAAAGCTACAGGACTATTTTACCGACAAAAAAACTCCAAAACACAAGCGCGACAGTATACTATTGTTAGCCTGCGGCAGCGACATTTTATGGATAATGGATGAGAACAACCTAACGAGTACAAAATACAGCCCACAGGCAGATAATCTGTTCTGGGTATCAATTTGGAGTGATACGTAATGGAGCAAAAAATGGCAAAGACGAGAGTACTATGCTCTAAAGAGCAAATAGCCGCCCGCGTAAAGGAAATGGCCGCGCAAATAGACCGGGACTACGCAGGGGAATCAATTATGCTACTGGGTACGTTAACCGGCTCGGTTTTCTTCCTAACGGACTTGGCACGGGAAATCACGGTTGATGTGGAGTTGGACTTTATAAAAGCGTTCAGCTACCAAGGTACGCAGTCCACCGGTGTGGTAGAAGTGGAATACTTCCCATCCGGGCGTTGTCTTGCTGGCAAAAACATCATAGTAGTAGAAGACATAATCGATTCTGGCACCACGGCAAAATTTCTAAAAGACCGCCTAAAGGACAGCAATGCAAAGTCCGTAAAAATATGCTCCTTGCTGGACAAGCCCGAAGGGCGAAAAGTTTCGCCACTGCATATAGACTACATAGGCTTTACCATTCCTAACGAGTTTGTTGTGGGCTATGGTCTGGATTTCGACCAGAAGTATCGCAACCTACCATATGTGGGAATACTGGAAAACTGATATATACTGCGAATGGGCAACTTCTTCCGAATCAAATCAGAAGTTGCCTGTTCGCGGCAAGTGCTAGGTAGCACGGGAAGGTGAACTTCTTTCTCGTGCATATATATGAAATGAAGGTGAGTAAATCTTGCAACAAGGACATACAAAAAATTTAAGCCTGTGGATTTTAATCGTAACAATTATCCTATTGGCTATGCTAATGATAAACAGAAACGGCGGCTCTACTTCGGCAGAAGCATACACTTACGCCCACCTACTGCAAGACTTGTCTGTGGGTCGCGTAAAAGAAATAACTATAACTCCGGACCATCTGACATCCCAAGTAGGTACGGCAGAAGTTGTGCTACCATACGATATAACCCACATCGTAAACATCCCAAACATGGCAGTATTCCTACCGCTGGTGCATGAGGCTTTGGAAGGCTATCCTGCCCCTGTGGTAAATATGCAACCGCCATCCCGGCCGGGTATTATCATGCAGATATTGCCGTGGCTTATCATGGGTATAGTTTTTATAGCAATTTTCATGTTTGTGATGAGCCATACCCAAAATGCGCAAGGCAACAAGGCAATGAATTTTGGCCGCACCCGTGCGCGAATGTCCCTGCTTGGCCTAAAAAAAGTAACATTTGACCAAGTGGCAGGTCTTGACGAAGAAAAAGAAGAACTGGCAGAAATAGTAGACTACCTAAAGGCTCCTCAAAAATATTACGAAATAGGCGCGCGTATCCCGCGTGGCATTTTGCTGGTGGGCCCTCCCGGCACAGGGAAAACATACTTGGCAAAAGCAGTTGCCGGCGAAGCCAACGTACCGTTTTTTAGCATCTCCGGTTCGGACTTTGTAGAAATGTTTGTGGGCGTGGGTGCGTCCCGCGTACGCGACCTGTTCGAGCAAGCAAAGCGCGCCGCCCCCAGTATAATAATAATTGACGAAATAGACGCGGTAGGCCGCAGACGCGGCGCGGGTCTCGGTGGCGGCCACGACGAACGCGAGCAGACGTTGAACCAGTTGCTGGTAGAAATGGACGGTTTTGCGGTACGCGAAGGCGTTATCGTACTTGCCGCAACCAACCGCCCCGACATCTTAGACCCGGCACTACTACGCCCGGGGCGTTTCGACAGGCAAATAGTTGTAAATCGCCCGGACGTGAGGGGACGCGAAGCGGTATTGGCCGTCCATATAGAAGGCAAGCAAATAGCTCCCGACGTCTCGCTCAAAACCGTAGCTCAAACCACGGCAGGCTTTACCCCCGCCGACTTGGAAAATCTCCTGAACGAATCTGCTCTACTTGCCGCACGTTACAACAAAACTGCCATCGACATGGAGTCCATCCGCAAAGCATTCATAAAAGTAGGCATAGGCACAGAGAAAAAGAGTCGCGTAATAACCGAAAAAGAACGCCGCATGACAGCCTACCATGAAGCGGGTCACGCCATTTGCCACGAAATCCTGCCCGACATAGACTCCTGTTACATGATATCCGTAATCCCGACAGGCCGTGCCGGCGGCTACGTAATGCCATTACCCGGCGAAGATCGCACAACACTCTCGAAACGCTACATGGAGCAGCAAATAATAACTCTAATGGGTGGTCGCGCCGCGGAAATGCTGGTAATAAAAGATATAACCACCGGCGCGTCCAACGACATAGAACGCGCAACCGCTATGGCACGTGACATGGTAACAAAATACGGCATGTCCGACACCCTGGGTCCAATCCAATTTGGCCGCGAAAACGAAGAAGTCTTCCTTGGCCGCGACTATGCCCAACAACGCAATTACGGCGAAGAAATAGCATCCCTAATAGACAACGAAATAAAGCGCATAGTAGACGAAGGCTACGCGGAAGCAATACGCATATTAGAAACTCACATGGAAGTAATGCACAAAATAGTCGAACTCCTAATGAAAAAAGAACGCGTCTCCGGCGAGGAAGTACGCGCACTATTCCCGTATGGGACGCTTACGGCTAAGGGTGGTAGTTTTATTTAGGAATGACTGCTTTTGAGATTATAATAGTAAACTAAAACCGTGGGGCGTTGCCCCACACCCCACAAACTTTTGAAAAAGTTTGATCAAAACTTTAACTTTGAGATAGGAAGTTGACGTGTTCGGTGGTAGATACTATAGCTGAACACGTCAGTTAACCAGTTAAACGTTAAAGTTTTTTGCTTCTTTTTTTCTAAAAAAGAAGTGGGGTGTGGGGCAACGCCCCACGGTTTTTAGCTCACTATTTCATCAATCATCAAGCTCAGAATGCTTATACTTTAACTGCCGGTACTCATGGGCGATTTTGTCATTCAGATTGTCGCCGCTAACTGACTTATACACTATCCAATGTATGGCAACACTTAGCCCTAAAGCAAGTATCGGCCAAACGGGCCAAAAGTAACCGCCGCCTGTAAGCAAGTAAATTAATATTAAGAATCCGCTTACAACAAGTACTATTGAGCGGTGCATGTTAAAAGCATACCTTGCATATACGCGTTGCTTGGCTAGTTTCATCAGCTTTTTGTCTGTTGGGGTATCGTATTCTGCAAGTCCGTCTGTATCGATGTCCGATATGTCGCTTGAGTTCTCCATGTCCGGGAAAAATTTTAGAATTTTTTGGGTGTCGTCTACCCAAAAAGCACGCTGTTGTTTTACAAGCTGTCTTGCGCGGCGGGTATATGTTTCGCCCACTTTTTCATCGTTTGAATTGAATAGCAATACTTTATTTTCCATTGTATAATCTCCTTTATTAGTTATTTTAGTGCGCCTAGCTGTTTTTTGCACGGGCAACCGGCCCTGTACACTGGGGTGCCTGTGAAACTTTTGTTTCCCCCCGTACGCATCTATAAATACATACGTTGGTTTGGGAAAATTGTCTTTTTCTCAGTAGTATGTCACAAACCCCTACCCTCATCCGTTATATTGCTGTTCATGAACAAAAGAAAGGATGCATCTAATGGGAATATACACCGGAGCAATTCCCGCTAAAGTCGCATACGAAAACGTCTCGGCAGACTATGGGCTGGAAGCAATGATACAATCACACGGTAACGCCTTGCTGCGTTATTGCCACGGCATATTGCTGGATTATCACGAGGCACAGGATGTAGTGCAGTCCACATTTATTAAGGCGTATACCAAAATTTCTTCCCCGGGCGCAACAGAAACCCACGGCGCGTGGTTGTATAAAACCGCCTACACCGCCTGTATCGACATTCTCAGGCGAAAAAAACTACAAAACCTGTTCTTCGTCAAAACCAGCGTGGAAGAAACAACTACGCCGGAGTATTTTATAGACGAAAACGTAAATGCCATACTATCCGAACTTCCCCCCAAGGATAGAGCCTTAGTTTACAGCCGTGCGGTAGAAGGCCTCGGCTATGACGAACTGGTGGCGATTTACGGCACAAACTCTGCCACCCTACGAAAGAGATACGAACGAGCAAAAAACAAACTGGCAAAATCCATGAAAGCATCAGGCATTTACGAAGGGAGAACCCACTATGAAAAATAACATTCGAAACATCTCCTCTATGGATGCCGATAAAGCAATTGCAAACTTATTCGGCGAAATAAACACGCCCACATATGATATTCTGGAAGGAGTAAAATTACAAATGAATCAAAAAAATAAAAAATCCCGCCCACGAGTGAGGGTGCTTGTACTGGTAGCAATTTTTACATTGTTGCTTACATCAGGAGCGGTATTTGCAGCGTACCAAACTGCGGGGGGCTTCGGACGCCTCCGTGGTATAGTAGGCGAGGAACGTGCAGAAAATTTAACACCGATAGAAGCAGACGAAATCTTAGATATTCCATACCTATCGGGCGGTTTCCGCAACCCACACGAAGACCGCTTTGCTATAGAGTTAGTAGCAACTTATGGCGAAGTAGGCGGCATAATGGATTTCTACTTTACCTTGGAAGACCTCACAGGCGCGCGCCGCGACTGTGAGTTCAATGCCCTTAGCTTTACCCTGCACACCGGCGACGGCTTTTATGTACATGGAAACGCGGAGCCAATTAACATCTGCGAAAATGGCATAATCACCGTGCGCGGACGCACCAACGGTATGTCTCGTTCGGAGAATGGCCAGCATATCTCTTACTATGGCACGTGGAGCAGCCCGCCGTTTGTAGAAGGGTATGTACCGGAAGAACTTGTACGTGATGGCGAAATTACTATTACCGTAACACAAGTTGCGTACAATACCGGCTATACAGACGCTACGCTAGGCTTCGACCTTGGCACCGTGCGCGAATTTTCTGCGGATGAGCTGCAATATGTAACAAAATCTGATTTCGCCGAAGACTTCCCGTTCGATTGGCAGTTCCCGAGAGAAGAAGATAGAATATTGCTGGAGGCCACAGGCGTGCCTCTGCCTCGCCTCGACTTGCTTAACTGGGAAATTGACGTACCCCGCGTAGAAGCGCAAATTGCAAGCATCGGCATACTGGATGGCGACCTCTATCTTGTGCAATACGAGCCAATGCCGCATTATTCGAGGTTTACCGGGCTGTTCTTGCAAGGGCCAAACGGCGATAGGATAAATCCGACCCATTCGCAAAACAATGACAGGGCATATCCATCTCGTACAACGAACGTTGACAGGATACATGCGTCCCGCTCGATGATGTTTAACGTTTCGGATGACGGTACGTTTTTCCAATGGAATTACCGCCGCGATACTGCCATAACCTTATTTGGTATGGGGTATTTCTCCCGCAATCCGTATCAGATTCTCATATTTGAAGGTCTTGATTTAGACCGCTTGGGTGAGTACAGTATCGCAGGCCATTTCGATACAGGTGCAAGCATTTGGCTGGAATGGACTACGTCCTTTGCGGTGGAGTAAGGGTTGATGCGTCACCGGCTATAGATTGCGGCTTCTCGGATGCGCCGCATTAATGAAACTGCACTATATGTTGCATTACAGGCAAACAAAAAAATTCAACTGGTGACTGTGGGTCACCAGTTGAATTTTTCATTGCAGACCCATGCAGACCAATCGCCTGCAATAGACTTCCCCGGAAACTCATTCAAGATTGCGAAAATGCTCCCTGATTCCGAAACATTTTCGCACGCTTCCGACAGTTTCCGGAGAAGTCTAATGATTGAAACGCGACGCACCCAATATAAAAAGCCACTTGCACTAAATCCGTTTGTAGACTATACTATAAAAGCATCAAATCCAACCACCACGCCCAAGTGGCGGAATAGGTAGACGCCCGGGACTTAAAATCCCGTGTCCTTCGGGACGTACCGGTTCGATTCCGGTCTTGGGCAACTGAAAAATCCCTGTAAACATCGCATTTGCAGGGATTTTTGTTTTTGTATGAATTTGTTATAAACTTCCTAGCTTTACCTGTCTTCTAAAACTTTTCTAAAATAATTTCGTTAAATTTAGTCACCGCTAAGGAAATTATCATACTTTTGCATCATAGAAACAGACGAATTATTGAATAGATGGGTATAGATAGCGATAAGATAAACAACATCAACATCCCTACAACGATTTCCATCTCAACCCCCATACATGATAGATTTATGCATATACCATATTTCTTACAATCTTTTCGTCCGCGGCACGTTCAACAAGGAATATTTCCTTGCGCTTTCCATCCCAATTATCAGTCATAGTGTTTTCATCTACCCAAACAGTGCCAACCTCTTCACAGTATTTTGTTTCGGGATTCCAGTGTATTAATGTTGCAATTGACGAACAATAGTATTTTGCAAATTCATGTGTTATGGGAGATAAATCCGCACCATTAAAGTTATAATCTCCCATTGCCTGTACAAACGATTCAATAGATGCAAATGCAAAAAGCCTTTCGCGATTCACTGGAGTTACTTCTGACGGTATGTAAAAAGCATACAATAACATTTTGATTAGCCCCTTTATTATGTATTTTTGATGCTTGTGATTGTGTTCCCGCTTGGCTTGTCGTATAATGAACATGCGACTGTTTTTTTGGACTTGCTCCTGCGAGGGTATGTTTGTTTTTCTTATATGTACTGCATCTAGAATTTTCTAATTTATCAATAGATTTTTAGATATTTCTAAAATTATTTTTAGAGGTGGTTTCATTGATTGAAAGAATTTTGGAACTTATGAAAGAAAAAGGTGTAACAGCTTCCGAACTAACCAGCAGTATAGAAATTAACAATAGTGCTATATCAGAGTGGAAAAAGGGTAAGAGCAAACCGGGAACAGAAGCAATAATTAAAATCGCTCAATATTTTGAAATAAGCACCGACTATTTATTGACGGGTAATGATGCAGTAGAGTCAGATACAAAAAAAGAACTAACTCGTCGTGACCAGCTAGTTCAAGAAATACATAACATAATAAAAACAGTACCCGATGATAAACTGGAAAAATTCAAAGCTCTTCTACAGACCGCAATTGATGCAACAAAGTAAATACAAATTCTAACTGTTCAACCGTCATGAAACTAATCATTTGTATAACTTCATTTCTTAGATATTTACAATCAATATTAGTATTTACCATAACTGCACCACCCTTTGCATATCACTTCTACACCACAGAACATTTGCTCGATTTTGTCAATGTGTGTTACTTTTGACAATTTTGACGGTATTTTTACACGCAAATAAATTGCTTATAGCGTATGGGTGATTATATGAGACAACGTATCGGCTGTATCTTTATTGTTATAATATTGGTAGGGAGTATCTTACTTACTTTATTCGTGTCAGAACGATACTATCTTCTTATACTATTTGCGGTAATACTCATGCTTGGTGCGCTTGTGGCTAAAAACAAATCAGGCAAAAAAACCCACTTAGGTAGCAAAGAATTAATAGACGAATATAACGATTTAAACTTTCTCCCTTACAAACTTAACAACTCGCTTTTAACACAAAGAGAAGCTGTTACATATAGTTATCTTGTAGCTGCGGCACAAAAACATAACCTTGTTGTTTGCGTTAAGCCAAGAATTGCTGACTTTGTATCAGTAACATTAGACAGATATGTAAAAGGCTCACAGTTCCACAGATACTTTAATAGAATTTCCGCAAAACACGTGGATTTTTTACTATGTAGGGGGTTTGACCTTAAGCCTGTTTTAGCGATAGAATTGGACGATTCAAGTCATAGTAAAATAGACCGAATGGAGCGAGACGAGTTTGTAAATTTGGTGTATCATGTTATCGATTTAAATGTAATACATCTTGTTGGATATATCACACAGGAACAAATAGAAGCTGAAATTGATAATGCTATAAAAGGCCAACTATTGACTGCATCTAGTGAAAAGCATAATATAGTTACATAAAATCATATCAAACGGAAGATATAGGAGGGTTTACCACCTTGCCAAATAATAAATTTATATGGAACGAAGAAAAGCATAAAGCGAATATTATTAAACATGGAATTTCTTTTACTGAAGCAATTTCTGTGTTTGATGATGACGATGCCTTATATCTTTTTGATGAGGAACATTCCATTGGCGAAGAACGCTTTATCGTTATTGGAGTGAGTGAAGAATACAATATGTTAATGGTATCCCATTGCTATAGAAATGGCGACAATACTACTAGGATAATTTCCGCGCGCAAGGCTAACATAAAAGAGCAAGCACAATACCGAAGGAGGTAATATAATGGAAAAAAATAATTGGATTTATGATAATGAAGGTATTAATTACGATGATATACCCGAAATAACAGACTTTTCAAAAGCAGTAAAAAATCCATTTGCCGGGCAACTTAAAAATGGTTATACAGTCATAGTCGAGCATGAAGACTATGATGAAGTAATCACGGTTACAAAATCTAAACGTGGTAAAATAAGCAATACGAGTGCAGTATAAAAACGATTCCAAAATGGATAGCGTCCTTTTAGAGAATTTTTTATTTAGTCTATACAACAACGAACGAACACGTTAGTTGCTTAATATGCTTCTAAAATATTTTCTAAAAAACTTTTTTGTAATGTCCGATATAGCAAAAATCAATGATGTATTCAAAATATTCACTAAAGACAAAAAAATACTGCTTTTTACAGGGTTGCAAGGTTGTTTTATAAGCACACAAAATTAATGATAAACCTTGCGCTTCATGACTTAAAATCCCGTGTCCTTCGGGACGTACCGGTTCGATTCCGGTCTTGGGCAACTGAAAACCCCTGTAAATGCACGATTACAGGGGTTTTACTTTAATAATCATAAGATATTGATGTGCCGGAAATAGCATGACATTTAAGGTCGGGTGAGAACATGAGAATGAAGAGGAATAAAGAACAGGTCAATATTTTTATGAAGTCTGTTTTGCGTCAACCTGTGCGTAGTTTGATATTATTTTTGCTGGTGGGGCTGGCGGCCTTTGCTTTTGTCATGCGCACTACGGAATTTTTGGCGGTGCGTGGCGGAATTTATCAGATTGCCGCACATTACCGCGCTATTGGATTTTTGCATGTGGCGGGTACTACCTATGGCAACGTGCAGGCCGGTGCCGACCTTATTGCAGGCAGCGAGTTAATTGATTTTGAAGACAGACGCCGGGGCGCGGAAGCCCTTTTACACTACATGCCCAATGCCAACTTCGCCGGGCGGGCGGACATACCCACGGGCGGGCATATTCTTTGGGGTATGGAGGCTACATATCGTGCCATACCGGAACGCCAGCACTATGCATATTTCTATGGCACGGTGCAGCGTGTACGCCTGTTTGGGCGTAATTTTATTGGGTTGGATGTGCTGGTAGACCATGTTGTCGTCGGCTATCCCGAGCAAGTGACCGTTGGCCGCGTTCTACAGGTGCAAAACCACATGCCCTGCGGCGGGCCAAACCCTGTCGAGCATATTGAAGTAGGCCAGCGGCTTTTCATGCGGGCGGCTCAGTATTGGGCTTCGCCGTATGGCCGGGGTACCACCTGGACGGCCGGGGCTTCTGTTATATATATGCGCCCGCTAAACGAAAATTTTCACTACATTTACATCCCCTACGGATATGTAGACTTTGACAAGCCGGGCATGGAGGATATTGCAGACAACATTGTACGCCAGCAATACAATATATCCGCCGTGCAGCTGCGTACCACAGCAGACATGACCGCCATGCCCCTGACACAAGAGCTATTCGACAGAGTAAGCCTCGTGCGCGGGCGTTTTATAGACCACGACGATTATTTAAACGCGCGTCCTGTTGCTGTTATCGGTCACGCCCTAGCCACAGCCAGAGGTATAAATATCGGTGACAGTATTACCGTAAGCATCCCCGGCGGGCAACGAATTGTGGATTTGCAGACCGTCATGTATTTTGGCTTCCAAGGCTTGGACGGCTGGCACTATAGGCAGGAAAACTTTATTTTTGGTGATGGCATAATTGAAATGGTAGTGTTGGGCGACCATTTAGACGAAGCAAAAACAGAGCTTACGCTGGAGGTAGTTGGCACATATGTTAAACTGCCGGAAGCCCCCGACGGCGCAGGGCCATTTTCCATTACGGGTACCCTTCTGGGCAATTATATTTATATTCCCGATTCCGTGCTGCCCGCAGGGGTACTCCCGCCACGGGACGAGAAGCACGGTTATGAGAACTTCCAGTGGGATATCTGGTATAACTTTGTGCTGGCCGACACCCGGTACGAAAACCGCTTTGTAGAGGAATACGGGGACGCATTGGCCGCACTTGGCATAAATCTTAGTTTCGTACATACAGATGCCGCCAACTTCTGGGCATCTGCGGAGCATATGCTGCTGTCCGCCAGTATCAATGCGGTGCTGTTTTGGCTTGTGCTTATTGTTGTGCTTAGCTTTGTTACTTTCATTTATCTGGGACAAAGACGGCGGGATTTCGCCATTTCACGCGCATTGGGTATCCCCATGAAAAAGTTGATTGTGCAACTGCTCTCGCCGCTGTACCTGATTTCATTGCCATTTGTTGTGGCCGGTGGGGTTGCGGGATGGCTTTTTGCAAATAATTTGGCCGCCGGCACCCTGGCGGGGCTGGAGGGTTATGAAGCCGCTCATCATGTGCAGTCTTCCGTCCTATGGCTGCTTTTACAGTTTGCCGTGATATTAGCCGCTATGTCGCTGATGGCATTGATTTCCTGCGTCAGGACGGCAAAACAGCCTGTGCTGGAGCTTTTGCAAAACAGCCCCGTGAAAGCAAATAAAGTCGCCGTATCACCTACAGTAGCCCCTATTCCGAACCTAAATCTTGGCATTCTTACGGCAAAAGCCCACGACGCGCCGAAAAGCGCGAAAAATATATTTTTTGCCGGCATAGGTTTTATAGGCCGCCACATCCTTCGCGCGCCTGCAAAATCCGCGCTCACAGTGCTTGTGGCATTGTTTATAATTTTCGCATTTGCTGTGTTCGCCAGTATTACAAGAAGCACCCACGACGAGCTTGACCGTCTGTACAGCACCACATTTGTATCGGGAGAGATAACGGGTAGCCGCCCCGACCTTATTTTGTTCCATGATACCATGAATGACGTTATACAGACGGGGTATTTCTACAGCTATTATTTCGAGGCAACCCACAGTAATAATTTTATTATCCCAGCGGGGGCGGACGGTAACTTCCCCATAGGGGTGGACGGAGGCGACTTCTGGGACGATTTCGCGAGGCATATTCGTTATGACTACTGGGCAGACGAAGTCAGCCGTCAAGACCCCCTCTTTGCTTTTAGTGACTTTGACAGATTTTTGGAGAGGCACGGGGAACAGCTTGTCGATGGAGTACCCGGTGTAATAACCGGCGAAGGTGAGGATTTTGGCGGCTTGGGCGTAGCAGTAGACCCCCTTGAAATTACCTTCGGTGAAGGTTTTAGCCGCGAATCTTTTGTATATACGGACACTGCAAAGCAGACTCCCATTCCCGTTATCCTCTCCGACCTAACCCTTCAACGGCGCGGTCTCTACGTGGGGGATACGGCCTTCATTGGCTATCGCGATAGGCGTTGGGGATGGGTTAGAGAACAGTTTGAATATCCAATAATCGTAATAGGCACGCACAACGGCGGCATAGACCACGCGCTGGGGCGCAACGCCGTACTGTTGCCGCTGGACGCGTTAATTTTCATGCGTGACGACGATATGCGTTATCATAGTCTGCAATTTGTAGTAGACCCGACTCACAACAGGGACATTGAAGGTGTGCTCGCGGGAATAGGTGCCCAGCTTGGCAACAGCCGTCAATTTATACACATGCGCCTGACCCCCGTGGCAGATGACAGCCAGCTGCGGACGGTAGTAGTCGAAATGGAGCGAACGCTGTCGCTACTGCAATTGATATACCCGATTGTCATAAGCGTATCAGTTATAATTGGCGCGGGTTTGGCACTGTTAATCATGCTACAAAACGTGAAAATCGCGGCCATACTGCGCGTGCTTGGCTTTGCTAAGGCTCATGTTCGCACGCTGTTATGCATAGGGCATGTGCTTTTGGCTATATGCGGAACGGTGATGGCAATCATGGCCGCATTGCTGCTGGGCATAGGCCTGATAATAGATTTGCCGTTACCGGTCATGCTGTACCTGGCCGGCGTGGTGGTCGGCTCGGTTGCGGGTGCTATGGTAATAACACGCCACGCGCCGCTGGCCTTACTACAAGTGAAAGAATAAGTGTGAAAAAAGGCGAATTTCCTTTTTTCATCCGAATATTTTGCCGTCGCCAACGGCGTAGAATTAGGAGAGATAATGTGAAAAATAAAGCTCATGATGCCATTTATAAATTGCATGAATCCATTCATAAAGCCCATGAAGCCGTTTATGTCGAAGATACTAAAAGTATGCTAAAGTTGGAAAAGGTATCCTACCGCTACAAAGGTACGGAACGCGACGTGCTGACAAATATAAACGTCGGGTTTGCGCAGGGGAAGCTACACGCCATAGTGGGGCCATCGGGTAGCGGCAAGACAACCATGCTTTCAATTATGGCAGGGCTGGATATGCCAACATCGGGCGAGGTTTTCGTGGATGACGAGCCGCTTTCGCAGATGGACAACGATATGTATCGCCGCGAAAAAATAGCAATGATTTTCCAAGCGTTTCAACTTTTCCCATTGTTGACCACCGTGGAAAACGTATGTATCCCCATGCAGCTGCGCGGCGAGGCCGGCGACAGTATTATTGAAAGGGCGAAAATATATCTGGCGTCCGTCGGCATCACAGAAGAGAAGCACAAGCGATTCCCCTCAAACCTATCCGGCGGTGAACAGCAGCGCGTAGCAATTGCGCGGGCGTTGGCCAGTGGTGCTATGATAATCCTGGCCGACGAGCCAACGGGCAACCTGGACGAGGCCAACGGCGTAGCCGTGCTGGAGATACTAAAGCAGCTGGCACACCAACAGGGCTACTGCATCGTTATCGTCACGCATGATTTGGACATTGCAAATGCATCCGATGTAGTATTCAGAATGAAGGACGGGAAATTGTCTCAGTCGTAGCAAAATTAACAAAAAAAATCAAGAAACGAGGAAGTAGTAATGAAAATTGGAATAATAGGAACGGGAACAATTGCTTCCGCCATTGTAACCGGTTTTTGTACAAAGAAGTCCGGACATGAATTTTTTCTTTCCCCAAGAGGCGCGAAAAAAGCCGCCGCACTTGCCGCGGAATTTTCGGAAGTTACAGTATGCAAATCCAACCAAGACGTCCTAGACAACGCCGAATGGATATTTATAACTGTTCAAAAAAACGCCTTTGAAGCACTAAAAGAGTTGAAATTCAGAAAGGGCCATAAGGTGCTAAACATGGCAACGGAAATGCAGCTATCCTTTTTAAAGGAAATTACGGGAGAAACAGCTGTTCTTGCGCATGTTGTTCCTTTGCCGATGATTGTGCGCGGCTTTGGTCCATTGTTGGTATATCCAAAAATTCCGGAAGTTGGAGAGCTTTTTGCCAGTGTGGGTGACGCAATATATATCTCAAATATGGATGATATACGTACGCTCCAGCTTTTGACCTGCCTAATGAGTCCATACTATATGCTGGTGGATGAGTTCGCCAAATTTACGGTTGACCAAGGTGTCGACCATGAAGCATCTGTAAAATTTATACATTCGTTACTTAGTGCATTAACCAGACGTGCCGTAGAAACGCCAAACTGTGACCTTGTAGAGATGGCAAACGACATGACACCAGGCGGCTACAACGAGCAAGCAATGAATGAACTCTTAGCTAATGGCGCGATACAAGCATGGCGCGACACGATGGATAGGTTGCGTGAAAGATTGCAGGCAAGTATGTAATGCTAAACACAACAAAAAAAGGCGTTAGCTATTTTACTGGCTAACGCCTTTGATACGTGAAAGGTAAGGGATTCGAACCTTTGCGGGATTGTTCCCAAACGGCTTTCAAGAAGTCCGAACATTCACTCGAAAATCCAATGAAATCAAGGCGTTGAGGGCAATTGCGGAATCTCCGCGCCGACGATTCGCAGACTGACGCTTGCGGAAAATTACTTGAACATTTCCACAAGTCAATGCAAAAAAATGTCAGCAATCAATTTTATTGCTGTGGTACTATGTCTTTGATGTAGTTCTTAACTCGTTCAGCCAATTGCTCAGACGTAAATGCACATGGTTGCAATCGTTCTGCCCAAGCGCGTCCAGGGTGCAAACAATCCCATTGCGGCATCATGCCTTGATATCTACCCTTTCCAGGGTCATGATTCCCAAACCCATCCAATACCCTATTCCAAACAGGCTTAAATCGTTCAATCAACATTGATTCAGCAAGCGGTATCCATATATCATCTACAGCAAGGAAGCGACAATAAAAATTCTCAATATCAAGATTATTTGCAGACTTAATGGACTCCGAATGTTCAGCCAATCGCTTGTGCAAATTCTGACCATGCTCAACCTCTAGTCCAAGTCCACCTTTTCTAGCTCCAGGAGGTACAGCTTTGCCAACATATATGGGGCAACGAAATTCACCGTCACGATTTAATCTTGCCAACTGCTCATATGCAAAAAATGAACCTGTATAATAAATTGCATATACACCTGCACCGATAAAAGGTGCGGGAGGCAGTGGTTGAGCCTCCGTATCAAGAAGTGCATCTGCAACACTTTCACCAAGGTTTCTCTTGTCGAGCGGATTAAACGGCTTCAATATTGGCTTGTCGGCTTTCTGCATGACTAATTTTCGCCCTTTCCATTTGTTTCGCAATTGATTCTCCAAGTACAGTTGCAAGTTTAACAGGAACAGCATTTCCAATTTGTCTCATGCATTCCGTCCATGAGCCATGAAATATATATTCATCTGGAAATGTTTGAATCCTTGCACTTTCTCGTACAGTATAATATCGCAGTGAGCCATCATCAAGTATAATTGTATTTTCACCGCCTGGAACGCCATGCGCTCCAGCCTTAATTGTCTTTGAGGGTTCATCTAGCAAACTGCCAGAATGTCCAACATAAGACCGCGCGCCATTTCTAAACTCGTGATTTGCAAATTGTTTTGACTTGCTGCTCACAGGATTAGGCAACCCAACTACAGAATCTCGGACTGTTCGCCACCTGCTCCCAAGAATGGACTTGTCAATCGTTTGAATTATTCGTTTTTCTGTAGCTGATAATTCGGGTATGTTTCTTTTGGCAGTACGATGTTCTTCCCAATAAGAGCCATCACCATATTTAGAATATATTAAAGCCTCTTTTGAATGCGTAGCTTCTGGAAAGTGCCAATGTGCATCCATATCACTTCTAAACCCGACAATTATAACACGATGCCTTTGTTGTGGTACGCCATAATCAGCAGCATTTAAAACTTTAAAGACCACGTTGTATTCAAGGCTTCGTTCTCTTTTAGATGTGTGATACTCCTCTAAAACTCTTAGGTGTTCAGTCCAAGTCATTCCGTTGCAAGCCACTACATCAGGGTGTGATAACTGTAACAATATATAATTGAAGTATGAGCTGAATGACTTGCGAAGTAATCCTTTAACATTTTCAAAAATAAAACCTTGTGGTTTTAATTCACGAACAGCTCTCACAGCTTCAGGGAACATATCGCGTGTATCGTTATATGCCTTATGCTTGCCACCAAGAGAAAATGGTTGGCATGGTGGTCCACCAGTAACAAATTGAATATCCAGCCCATAATCCGAATAGTTTACAAGTCTAATGTCCGTCTGGATAACATTCCAATTTGTAACGTCATTAAAGCCGTTTTCGATATTTGCGTTAATACTGGCACATGAGTTTTTATCCCACTCTAACAAAGCCGTCGGAGAAAAACCCGCTTGATGCAAGCCTAACGCAAGTCCCCCCGCCCCGCTGAATAGTTCAATTGAACGAATCATCACAATTCACCACTTTCTTGAAAATATTATCTGTTATCTGGTGCTTTTGAAGCAAAAAGATTCCAAAGAATCAGAGTGTAAATAATTCCTATGAACAAGTATAAAATCAACCAAATCAAAGGAAACAAAATGTCGATTCCAAAAAGATTCAACATGAAACATACTGCGGTCAAAAAAATTGATGATATTGCGAGCGAAAATATTGTTGACCGAATGTGTACCGATTCGGGAATTTCTTTCCTTCTACTCACTTTAATCGCTTTAGTGAAATTCTCATTTAGATATACAAAATTCATATTTGACAGCGTTAGCAAGAAGAACGCAGAGATAATGGCGACACCATTTAGGGTAGTTTCAATGTGGTAAGGGTTAATTGTAAGGCAAAAAACATTGATAGCCCCAAAAAGAATTACTGCCGTTACTACCATAAAAAGGTGCAATCGCTTGCGCGAATTAAAATACATTCGGCAAACAGACCTAACCATTGCTCCTGTATGCACTTAACCCACCTGCCTTATATTTTTCTTCTATCTTGGATACCATTTCGGAAAATGGCTTCTCGTTCAAGTCCTCTATGGAAGCATATGCTAAGTCCACATCTACTATGAGTTGTACTTCTTGAGCTATGCGTATCATGTTTTCATTAGAGTCATAGCCCTTAATCGTTATGTTTTCATAATTTGCACGAAGATTTCGCAACTTATCCCTACAAAACACAGATGGCTCTTTCATAAACAATTTAACTTTTGCCTTTTCTATTGCTACATCATTCATGCCTAATGCGTCATTTATACTTATCGCATCCGCAGTTAATAAATCTTTGTACTGATTCAATCGTGGGTCGCCAGCAAAAGTTAATTCAATATTTGAGATGGTTTCTAGTTTTTCTATATCAACGCCCGCAGAAAAATCTGATGTCATAAAATACTTAAAAAGCATATCCTTGAACTGTTTAGATGAATAATTATGACAGTATATATACCCATTTGAGGTATTTATGAAAACAAAAGACAAGGAAATGATTTGTCTTCCGTCATTGTCAACCAAAAACTCATTAGTATCTACAATTTCATCATTTGATTTTTCTACCCCACTATGCGTCATGCGTCTAGGCTTTTTGAATTTGAAACAATGAAAGCTATCAACGAAATCATAGGCAAGTAAATCTTCTGAAACGGCAATACTTAACTTATCTTGCTTACGCAAGGAAATAGAATCAGAAAAATAGACAAAAAACTCCATGACAGCCCTCCTTGTCGTCTCATTAAAGTAACAATCGGAACAATTAGCCTAAAATCAATAACGATTCAGCACAGTAAATAAAACGTTTCAACGATATTTCCCATAAATTGTACCACACTTTCAAATTGTATGACACCCCCAAGTCCTACGTCGTCGTCGCCGACTGTATTGTTCTCGAAAGATACCAGACCCCTCAATTTAACCCCCTGCCGTCCATCGTGACGGCATAATAACGAAAACTAAAGAGAACTAACTGAAAATCAAGCCCAAATCCACATGAAAATATGTAATTGAGCCTAAATGCCAAACATTTACACTTTCGGGGGGCAGGCGGCGACTTAAAAGTAAAACATTTCCATTTGTTCCGTGTCGACGAAAATAAAAAGCCCTATAGAACACTGATTCTACAAGGCTTTAGCCGGAGGGTAAGGGATTCGAACCCTTGCGGGCTTGCGCCCAAACGGTTTTCAAGACCGCCGCGTTATGACCACTTCGCTAACCCTCCAAATACATGCGTTTCAAACATGCCTGACAATTGTATCCTTTTAGTTGCGCAATGTCAATATTACATATAAAATTTCAGTGACAAAACCTTGCACATGTTCTATAATCTATAAAGTGCATTATAATAGTAATATCGCTTTCGAAATATAACTTCCAATATAAAAAGGAGTGTTTGTTTTGCTGGAATTTACAGATTGGATGTTTATCCTTTTAATCACTGCTGTAGTAATGTATGGCGTGGTTGCAATTGTTAAAGTAGGTACGCGGTATTCGGAGAACATTGAAAGAATGAAAAACGGCTATCCATTGAGGGACGGAACGCGGCCTTCGGGGTATATCGAGCCGGAATGCACAAATGATGTATCGTATCAATCAGGCCCGCAGAAAGCAGCGGAAAGATATTGAAATGATTAAAGATAGCAGTGAAATATTAGCAATTTGAGGAGCGGCGGTAATGCAAAAAGTCCTTTCTGTTTTCGGTACGCGGCCGGAGGCTATTAAAATGATGCCGCTAATACTGGCAATGGACAAACACCCGGGCATAGATTCAAAAGTATGCGTAACGGCACAACATCGCGAACTTTTGGACCAAGTTTTAGTACCCTTTGGTATTGTGCCGGACTTTGACCTTAATATAATGGCAGTGGGACAAACTCTTGCGGATATTACTACAAAAGTCTTGCAAGGTCTTGCCCCTGTGCTGGATGAGTTTAAGCCGGATATTCTGCTGGTGCATGGCGATACAACCACTACATTTGCCGCGTCGCTGGCTGCTTTTTATGCACAGGTTAGGGTAGGCCATGTAGAAGCGGGGCTGCGTTCCTACGACAAGTATCGCCCATATCCGGAGGAAATTAACCGTAAGCTTACTACCGCCATTGCAGATTTGTACTTTGCACCCACCTTACAATCTCGAGATAATTTGCTGAAAGAAAATATTTCAGGAGATTTAATTCACGTTACAGGTAATACGGCAATCGATCTTATCCACTACACCATAAAAGAAGATTATCATTTCCAAACAGAGGCTTTAAATTACCTGGATTTCACAAAACGCATAATTCTAATGACGGCCCACCGCCGCGAAAATTGGGGCGTACCTATGGAAAATATCTGCCATGCGGTAAAACGAGTCGTGTGCGACCACCCCGATGTTATTGTAGTATGGCCGGTACACCCGGGCAAGGCGGTTCTTGAACCAGCCCATGCAATTTTGGGGAATACCGAGCGCGTATTGTTGACAGAGCCTATGGGCGTTTTTGATATGCACAATCTTATGAAGCGCGCCCATTTAATATTAACCGACTCCGGCGGGTTGCAAGAAGAAGCACCGTCGTTTAATCTGCCCACAATTGTGCTGCGAGAAGTAACAGAACGCCCAGAGGGGCTTTTAGCCGGTACGCTCGTGCTGGCCGGTGTATGCGCAGATGCCATATACAATGAAGCAACGCGCCTTTTGACGGATGAAGTCGTCTATGCAAAAATGGCGGCCGTACCAAATCCTTTTGGAGATGGACAAGCAAGCGAGCGTATTATTGAAGCGATGCTGCCGTATGGGAGGCAAATATGATAACTATGAACTGGATATGGGGCGAAAACGGCGACCTTACGGACATACATGCCATTCGTCGCACTGTTTTTATGGAAGAACAAGGTGTCTCCGAACAGGAGGAGCTTGACGGCACGGATGGTGCATGTGTTCATCTTATTGTTTACGACAGCGACATTCCCGTTGCCACAGGTAGGATAATGATAACCCGTGACGATTTTATAATCGGGCGCGTTGCAACGCTAAAAAGCCATCGCGGGCGCGGCTTAGCTACAGGGCTTATGCAGGCGTTAATTGATGCCTGTGTAGTCATGGGCGGCGAAAGGCAAATACTACACGCACAAACACATGCGCGTACTTTCTACGAAAAGCTGGGCTTTACAGCTTATGGCGAAGAATTTGAAGACGCGGGCATTCCTCATATTGCAATGGAGCATTTCGGAACAGAAAGGGCTTGCAGAAATTCGACTTGATAAACATTTGACACTTTTCCGTTTGTGAAAGTGTGCAACAAAGATAATGGAGTAGAAAAAGCATGACTTAATACGAAAATAAATTTCAACTGGTGAGTGTGGCTCACCAGTTGAAACTTACATTTTCATTCTTGATCGGCGAAAGGACTACAAAATGCGATTAGATAAATATTTAAAAGTAAGCCGGATAATAAAACGCCGCACAGTAGCCAACGAGGCTTGCGATGCAGGTCGTGTGGAAATAAACGGTAAAGTGGCCAAGGCCTCTGCGGATGTAAAAGTAGGCGACATTATAGCAATACGTTTTGGCGAAAAAATTACAAAGTTGGAAATACTAGAAGTAAAAGAAAACGTCCGCAAGGAAGACACCCATGCTATGTATCGGGCAGTGGAATGATGTTGTGAGAGCTTGTATTTCGCCGATATTTGTATATAATAGTAAGGTAAAATTTGTAGGAAAGGGGTGTTCTGCCCATGCGTTGGATTTTCGGTTATGGCACTGCAATATGCATCATGCTTATAATCATAAGCCAAAGTATAATCTTCCCTACTTTTTTTATGCCCTTTTTCACATGGCAGTACAACAGGCTTGGTGTGTCGGAAACCATACAAGTAGAGCATGACGAGCTTATGCGTGTAACCGGCGAGTTGCTTGATTACATGCGTGGCCGCCGTGATACCATAGAGGACATAACAGCAGTTGTAGCAGGCGAAGAGCGTATATTCTTCAGCTATATAGAAGTAAAGCATATGGTGGACGTACTGGACTTGTACAATATTGCCTTTATGGTGCGTAATGTGGCGTTCTTTGTGGCGGTGGCGTTTGTGCTGGCTATGATTCTGTTAAGGCATCGGGTGCTGTACATGCTGGCGCGTTGTTCGCGGGAAGTTATGGCGGCGTTTTTGATTATTTCCGCCATTGTAGTGGGGCTTATCGCGTTAAACTTCGACAGAGCGTTTGTGATTTTCCACTTGATATTTTTTAATAACGATTATTGGATACTCGACCCGCGAGTGGACTTGCTTATTAACATGGTGCCAATTTATTTCTTCATTCATATTTCGATTTTTATCGCGCTAGTGATGGTTATTTCATCGGTCGCAATTATTGTAGCTGCGACATTGTACCTGCGTCATATGCCTGAGCGGACGCTTTTTAGGCCATGAAGCGGCTACGGCTGTTGTGGTTGATACCTCCGGGGCTTATCGCTCTGGTGGTTTTGTTTGTGGTTTCGATAAGGGTATTACTGCCGATAAGCCTTTGGTGGCTGCTATGGGTAATACCGCTTGGGTTTTTGGCGGTTCCGGCGGCTCTGATTATTTTTGTAGTGCTGCTGGCGATAATTTTAATGGCCGTACCAATCCGCTATAATATAGAAGGAACTACTGCCGAAGGCAACGTTGTAAAAGCACGGGTAAGCTATTTGCTGCGTCTAATACGCGTAAAATTCGACTATGAAAATGGCACGGGTTCACCGGAAATAAGGGTTCTATGGTTCAAATTTGGCGGCGAAAAGAATGCAAGAAAAAACTGGCTGTCCACTTTGTGGCATCAGTTTTGGAAGGGAATGTGCATAGTCGGTCGTTGGTTGAAGCAGCTGTGGTTTAGGGTTTGGAAAAGAAATGGCGTGGATAGCCAAGAGTCAATTCAGAATTCCACCCATACAACCCTTACGCAAGTGCCTGCTGCGCACGACAATTCAAAATCCGAAGCAACGGTAGGGACAAGCCCCTACTCTACAAAACCATCACACATGCGTTCCGGGTTTGACCCGAAATTCCCCATGTCAAGTCATAACCTCGATTCCCAATCTGCTCCGGCTGAGGAAATCCCGGATAGCCCAAAACCCTCCTTCCGTGAGCGCATCGAGTCCATTCGCAATATCTTCCAGTCTATCCGTAACCTCCCCACCACAATCCACGATTTTCACAACAATATCCACAAAAAAGTCGAAGATGTAAAATCTACCATAAATACAGTGCGGACATACCCCAACAGAAAAATCATAACCCGTCTGACCATAGATTTGCTAAAAAGACAACTACAACTGCTAAAACCCAAAAAACTAACTCTACGCGGCACGGTAGGTTTTGCAGACCCAAGTCAAACAGCCACCGTAATAGGAGCCTGCGCAGTCGCCACAGAAATGTTTAACCTACGCAAAAACATAAACATAGGAGCAGACTTACACGCAGACAACTTCGTCGCAGACCTAAATCTTCATATAAAAGGCCGCGTCAACATACTCCGTCACACAGCCTCAATAATAAGATTCGTCCTGCGCAAACCAATTCGTCAATTGATATCCGATGTAATACAAAAAAACAAATAAACCGAGAGGAAGATATAAATGAATAACAACGCAAGCGACAATTTGAAAGCTCTGCTTTCCCAAATGGACAACTACGTCTCCACAAAAACAGTAGTAGGCGAACCCGTAAAAATGGGTGACGTAACAGTAATCCCGCTGATAGACGTATCTCTTGGTATGCTCACAGGCGTATCATCTTCTGCCGAAGCGGATTCTAAAGGCAAAGACGGCGGAGCAGGCGGCGTAAGCGCGAAAATGACGCCATCGGCCGTTATCATCGTAACCAACGGCACCGCACAGCTTGTAAAGGTAAAAGGCGACGACGGCATAGGCGGTAAAATAATGGACATGCTACCGGGCGCAATGGCAAAACTAAGTTCTATGTTCGGCAAAAAAGAAGATGAAGAAGCAGAAAGCGAAGAACAGCCTCCGGAGGAAACGCTATAATTCTATCCCAGCATCTGGAATGTGAAATCGACGAAATCCTGTTTGAGATATGTAAGTACGTAGCCCAAGCGGCAGCGTGATGTTTGGCGAACCATGTCCACAAGGTAGCCCCCACAATGTAGGCTTGCCTTCTGGCAAAACAAGTTCCCGTATTGCCAAATCAAGTGTCTCAAGCGTTTCTGGTGAAAAATCCCCAAAAACAATCCCCGCCGCATCACGAAACTTACCTGCCAATTTCAATTGCAAAAGCAATCTATCAACCCGGTAGGGCGACTCCTGAATTTCCTCAAGGAAAAGGATGCGCCCCCGGGTTTTTATTTCATAGGGCGTACCCAGCAGCGACGCAATTACGCTAAGGTTCCCTCCTGTAAGAATACCGGAAGCACATCCACTCCAGTCGCTTCCACGTATGTAATCCCCAACAGTGGGCTGTGACCGCTCCGTCTCAAACACCGCGTTTTTAAAAGCCTCCAATGAAACAGCATCCACTTCACCCCCGCCAAAGCAAGACCCCACCATAGGCCCATGAAACGTGACCATCCCACAAATTTGATTAAACGCAGTATGCAACGCCGTAACATCACTAAACCCGACAAAAACTTTTGCGTTGCGCCGTATCATCCCGTAATCCAAAAGAGGCAGCAACCGCCCTGCTCCATATCCCCCACGCGCCGCAAAAATCCCCTTTACATCATCATCCAAAAAAGCTGAATGCAAATCCCGCATTCTCAATTCATCCGTCCCCGCCAAATACCCATGTGTGGCATAACAGCTATCCATAACCCGCACCCGAAGCCCCATATCCTCAAGCACTCGCACACCCTTTTCTAACTTGGCATTGTCACAAACCCCGGAAGTAGCCGTAACGGCAACCAAGTCTCCCGCTTGCAACAACTGCGGAAATATCATCATATCAACTCCTCTCGTCTTTCTTTTTCAGCAGACCATGGCAAAATTGCAAATGCAATTTCGTCGCAAATAAAAAAGCACCTGCAACGCAGATGCTCGTCTAACTTCTCAGTTTAAATCCAAAACCCCATACCGTATCTATTGAAACAGTACTGCCTTTTTCTGCCAGTTTCCGCCGCAGACGTTTTACTGTATCGTCTGTAGCGCGGGTTTCTACCGGGTTGTCATAACCCCATATTTCGCTCAAAAGTTCGTCTCTCGAGACAGGCTTTTTTTGGTTCTCCAACAAGTAGAGCAAAAGCTTAAATTCGTTGTTTGTAAGCGAAAGCTCTTGGTCGTTGCAATAGGCGGTTAGTTTATTGGGGAACAAAACAATGTCCGCATACTGGAAGGATTGCAGTTCATCCGCCTTGGGTTTCTTACTTGCTTCCGAATTTCTCAGCAACAGCATTTTTACATGAACAATAAGATGCGCAGGTTTAAAAGGCTTACCCAGATAAATGTCGCATCCTTGCGATATCCCTGTTACATAGTCGTCATCCGTATTTTGTCCGGTTAGCATAATAATAGGCATGTCTGTAACTTCTCTAAGCATTTTGCAAACAGAGTGACCGCTGTTGCCCGGCATTATTATATCAAGTATGGCAAGATCGCAAGGTTGTCTATTGTAAGCTACAAGTAGTTGGTCTCCTGTTTCAAAGCACTCTACCCGATAACCTTCTTGCTCTAATAGACTTTGTACAAGCCAACGGTATATTTCATCATCATCTGCGATGTAAATCAGATTACTCATTCCAGCATCTCCAGTCCCAAGTATTTGCAAAGCCCAAATAACATTACTGAAACTTCACCTTATATATTACCACAAATATAATTAAAAGCAACTCTCAAATAAAATTGCATTGTTTTAATAGTGTGCATCATCACATATTTCCACATCAAAATTAAATACTATACCACATGACCTATAATATGAAATCGCCGCATTCATAAATTCCACTGTCACTTGGCAATCATCAGCGGCTAAGTGTATATCGCCTAAATTTTTTGCAATAGCAAATTCTATTTCATCAGGCTTTAGAAGATTTTCATATGCCCATCGTTTTGCCGTACCCTCGCACTTAATTCTATTGCTGCGGGCAACAGGTGTGTTGTATGTTGAATTAACAATATACAATGCGCCTGTTTCAAAATGCCCTATTTCTTCCGCTAATATTTCAACTTCTTCCGCAGTTGACGAAATCCCAAGCCTGTCTAATGCAATGGTTTTACAATCGCCAAGCAACACACATGCTGCTTTTTTTATATCACTGAACCGAAAATTGTGTATTTGCACATCGGATTGATAGGCAATATCTTCTAGCTGTTCTAGTTTTGTATACATAAATGCTCACCTGCCTTAAGCCGCCAATATTGACGGCTTTTATCTTCTTTGTGATTTTATAAAGCTCGCAAATTCCGCAAGCCTGTCTACTTCATCCTGAGAAAGGTCGTCAAACTCCCCACGATGAAATGCTACTCTGGCATCTTTCAACACGTCGGGAATCAATAGTGTTGCCGGATTAGGGTTATTAGATTTCCCCAAAAGATAATCGGTTGTTGTGTGGAGCTCATTGGATAAGCGTACAAGAGTTTCATTTGATGGATGTATTCCCGCACGTTCATATTTATTATACGAATCCCTGCCAACACCAACTCTTCTTGCTAACTCTGCCTGCGAAAATCCTTTTTTCTCCCGCAGTTCTTTTAATCTTAAGTTGAGCATAGTTCATCACCCTGCACTATTTTAGTTGAATGTAGTTCATTTTACAACACAAGTGAAAATATTTCAATAAAAATGTTGACAGTTGTTCTGCTTCATGGTATTCTTGTGATGTTGAATCAAATGCAACATTTTAAGCAGAATAATAAAAGGAGGAGGTAATGACAGATACGGCTGCAATAAAGTATGCATAAGCAGCCTAACTAAAGAGCAAGGTCTTTTCGCTTTATAAGTTGTCTTTGTTTCTGCAACAAATCATATTTTACACAACAATTACTCTCCTTATGCGACAAAAAGAAAGCAGGAGAGTATAAACCACTAACCGTTCATTTTGCAAAGAAGAACGAAAAAACGAAAGAAGGATGATTTTATGAAAAAAAAGAAAACACACTCGTTTGCGCAATCAAGTTTAGGTTTGCTGCTTGCGGTAGCTTTAGTGTTAACGTCTTTTCCAAGCATTAACATACTTGCTCAAATCGCAGATAATGGATCGGCTTCTGAACAAACAGTACCACTTCCACAGCCACAAAAGTTGATAGGTTTTGAAGGCGAGTACGCATTACAAGATGACGACAGCCCAGTAAGCGTTATTGTGTTATTTAACAATGAACCTGCCGCAGTACAAGAACATCTGGCACAAATACAAGGGCGTCCGATGGCACGTGGCGTTGCAGATCATCTTGTTGAGGCGGACCATTATCTGTTTAGACAAGAACTAAGCTCACTCTTTGGTCCAGTACCTTTTGGTGCGGAACCGCCGTTTGAGATTGTGTGGGAGTTTCGCATTGCACTGAATGGCGTGAATATGGTGTTGCCTTCTAACATGGTGCCAGTGATTGCCGGGCTTAGTAGTGTAAGTGCTATTTTCCCAGATTTTGCTATGGAGCTTGATATACATGTTGCTCAGCCAGCGGCTAGTGAACCGACGGGTATTGCTCTATTAGGTGCAAACCAAGGGCCTTGGGGGATGAGACCTGGGCGAGTTACAATGAGAGCTAATATGCTACACGAACAGGGATATACAGGTGAAGGTGTGGTTGTTGCTGTTTTGGATACGGGTATATACCGTCCTCACGCTGCTTTTGAAGGTGTGTTTTTGACACTGGAGGAAATGCAAGCACGCAATCCTAATATAACTGCTGTAGATACCATTGATGGAATCTTTTATGGCAGAAATTTTTTTACAGCTGGAGCTGCTGGCGAAACTCGTAACGACCCAAGTGAAATACCTCCTGATCCGCGATGGCCTGCAGATCCAAATCCTGAGATATGGCGAGGGTATACTGACCATGGAACCTCTGTAGCGGGTATAATCGTCGGGCAAAATACCAATAGACCCCATTCTATTGAAGGTATTGCACCTGATGCACGAATGTTTGTATATCGTATGGTAACTTCCCGCCCGGGATCACAATTTGAGGTAGTGATAGGTTTGGGCGGTGCTGTAGCTGCAATTGAACGCACGTATCATGATAGGGCAGATGTTGTAAATATGTCATTTGGCAACCGCAACCACTTTACTGCAATATTCGACACTTCCGCCACTGTTAATAATGTCGCACTAAGAAACCCTAATATGGTTTTTATAGCATCGGCAGGAAATGAAAGAATAAGAACGGCTTCGGCAAGAGATAGAGGTGGGTGGTTTACTGTTACACCTCCAGCAGGCTCTAGCAGAAATATAACTGTTGCAAATACTAACCTAAGCATTATTAATACCCCGCCACAATCGTTTATATCAAGTCCGAATTTGTGGCAAACAGCTAATGATTCATCTCGTGGCCCTATGGGCGAGAGCTTTGAAATTTCTCCAGATATTAGTGCTCCAGGGGCACAGACTTGGTCTGCTGTACCTCATTGGTCGAACAGGCGTCTTGCTATTAGCAACTATTATGGACAAATTGGTGGTACTTCTTCTGCAGCTCCTCATGTAGCCGGTGCAGCGGCACTTTTAATAGAGTTTAGTCGCGAAAATGGTATACAGTGGACGGCAGAAGAAATAAAAACTCGCCTAATGAATCAAGCATTTTCATTTGGTTCGTCCGCAAACCCATTAAGTGCTTTTGAAGTAGGTGCAGGATATATAGATGTTTATGCTGCGGCATATGCAAATACTGTCGTGTATGTAGCGTATGATCGCGTAGTACAGCAACATCCTTCGTTTGGTGGCACGTGGCTCAACCAAAACTTTGGTCGCACAAGGACAGGTTCTTTCAGCTTCGGCGGCTTAGGTAGCCTTAACGATATGGCAAACCCAACAAATCAATTAACCTTACTATCTTCCACATCTCCAAACGTAAGAACTCTTGCCGCAAGTATACACAACTATAACAACCATGAGCGTACCTATATAATTGAGCACGCTTTTATCTCTAACCCAAACAACGTAGCAACTATTACCTTAAGCCAGCGAGAATTTACCATAGCACCAAACAGCACAGCAGACTTTACCGCGACAATGTCCGTAGGCGGGGTTGTGCAGGGCGGCTTTTACGAAGGACATGTAATTGTTAGATATGCGGATACAAATGCGGTAGCTGCACGCTTACCATTTGCATTAGCACATGGGAACGTCACAACTGGTATAAACGTACCTTCTGTTAACGTACCGGCCAGCCTGCTCAGCTTTGAGCTAAATGGCTCAGTAGACCAAAGTGCATCTTTTGACCCTATTAATATTCTACACGGTACAAACATTCTTGACTTTCTGGGTAGGAACTATCGTAGCTCATATGGCCCAACATACCTGCCGTATCATGGCGGATTTGTTAGTAACCCCACAAGATCCGGCTATACATTCCGCGGGTGGTATCTTGATTCTAACTTCACTACACGCCTAACAAATACAACCACTATGCCAGCAGCAAATACGACCTTGTATGCCCGCTGGGAAGTTGGTACCGCAGTACAACAACTCACATTCCACGCTTATAGCGGTACTAATGCCCCTGCTCCGGTAGTTATTCCAGTGGTGTTTGGGGAGCCGCTAAACATTAGCACATCACAATTGGCAGATATTGCTGCATTGGTAAACAGCTACATTATCCCGGAAGAAATTGCGTTCTGGGGTTGGTTCACTAATGAAGAATTGAATAATAACGGAGGACGTCCCCTCAGAAGAGGACATAGAAGACCGTATTTTAATTCTGTTGGATTTACCAGAACCTTTGAAAATTTTTCCGGACCACAAGCGTGGGGATTTAACGAAGATACAATAATTACCACAGAGTGGTTTAAAGCGCACGAAGTTGACGGTAACGTCGATCTCTTTGCCATTAGGTCACGCTGGGGTGACGTAAATGATGACGATTTTGTATGTGCTACGGACGTAGAAATGTTGCGGACGTATATTGCCTTTTCACACTTAGAAGCTATCCCTATAAGGCTGAATCGTAGTGCTGCTGATGTGCTGGTTGATGGAACTTTATGTGTAGAAGACCATACATTTCTCTGGCGATACAACATGTTTCCCGATTCATTTATATATACTCCACTAGGGGTTGCACGACAAGTTACAGCATTAGGTGAAACGGCACCTCGTTGGGTGGCAACCACAAACCCTGTGGTAGTACCCGAAGGCCAGAATTACGTAGATATAACCTTTGTGTTTGACTGGGCAGAAACATCGCAGGTTCCAATACATGCGGCGGGGGTAGTGTTGGATTTTCCGTATAGAGCATTTATTTCGAGTTTCGCAGAGTTTCAAGGCGGCGGCTCAATTTCTGGCTCGCCATTACACGCATCGCCGGAAGTACTACCTCCCTACGGACTTTCAACTCGGTCATTAAAGACGCACTTGGGTACTCTGGTTTGGTCTCAAAATGGTCCTTTCGCCGAGTGGATAGGATGGGAAGAAGAAGTAAAGGTCAATGTTAGACTTGGAATAAATCCTGAATATTTACAAAATCCAGGGGATACCATTTCAATTAATGCAACCAGATTCGCAATGGCAGGATTACCAATTGGTGAACCAGTAGATGTAATAGTTATACGTGCTGGTGGTTGATTAGTTTAGTAAAAAAACTCTAAATACTGTAAGCACGTAGGCGATGTGGCTTTAATGCCACCCCTACGTGCTTTTTTTGTTTTTCCAGGTTTGCTATTTTATGCCGCATATGTGGAATGGGATATTTTTATGCAGTATCAATACAGCGAAACCCCGCAGAACAGACGATCTTAGTAGGCTATTTGATACCAAAGAAACTCAGAAACCTGCTGGACATAGCAGTCGGAGATGTATTAGACATACACTACTCAAAAGAAGATAAAGCCAATATATTAAAGAGGTCAGACTCTAACGGAGCAATATGCGGCCTGTGCAAAGATGAAGAGCAACACGCTAGATTTAGAGGTTTAAATTTTTGCCGCTGGTGTGCAGAAGAGGTTGCTGACTTGGTTTTGGATTAAGCCTATCAAAAAAATCGTTAAAACGTTAAAAACATATAAAAACCCTTAGAAAGATTCACATGAATCCCCAAAATCAAAAACTTCTAAAAAAACTACAAAACCCCTTGCAATTACCAAAAACATAGTGTATACTTCTTCCTTGTGACACTTTCTCAGGAAAATGTCAAACTTTGCTGTGCGAAATTCACCTTCGCGCAGATAAAAAATATATGACACGCCCGGTTGCGTGAATAGAAAAAGCAGAAGGTCGAAGTTGGAAAACCTTCAAAGTCAAGTCCCAATAACATCAGTTATAGCAACACGGCGATTCAACATCGCCTGCATTATATAATGAAGTAACGCATCACCCTCTGTGTCGGGTGCTGCCTTACCGAGTGGTGCAATGCCTAAGGGGCAACAACACAAAGCCGACCCACGGCTAACCGAAAGTGGAGGAAAAACATGCAAAACCAAAAAATCCGCATCAACCTAAAAGCCTACGACCACAAGCTAATCGACCAGTCCGTAGCGCAAATCATCGAAACTGCAAAGCGTACGGGTGCGCAAATATGCGGCCCAATTCCTCTTCCTACTAAAAAGGAAGTAGTAACAATCCTGCGCGCAGTTCACAAGTACAAAGATTCACGCGAGCAATTCGAATCTCGCACACACAAACGTCTCATTGATATTCTTCAGCCAACCGCACAAACTGCGGATGCGTTGGGTAGGCTAGACCTTCCTGATGGTGTGGATATCACTGTAAAACTGATGTAAGGGAGGCGTTATACATGAAAAAAGCAATCTTAGCTAGAAAGCTGGGCATGACTCAAGTGTTTACAGAAAACGGAACGGTAATTCCCGTAA
>Ga0123355_10001427_pt1 | contig 33291 bp, 29 predicted proteins | sample TergutEmb28metaG_3_FD_89872 | JGI IMG/M metagenome (GOLD analysis project Ga0123355, IMG submission 89872) | Embiratermes neotenicus P1 segment gut microbial communities from Petit-Saut dam, French Guiana - Emb289 P1 | ecosystem: Host-associated > Arthropoda: Insects > Digestive system > Gut ...
AAAGGCAGTGTACTACTCAGCAATTAAAATTTTTAACAACCTTCCTCACAATATCAAAGACTTAGCTAATGAGACAGTACTGTTTCGGAATGCTTTAAAGAGGTTTTTACTCATGAATTCCTTTTATAATAGTAAAGAATATTTTAATTATCAGAGATATTCCATTGAAAACTGAATTGACAATTGGTTTTAGGTGTTTTATTATTGTACTTTATTTATAGCTAAGATTCTTCCAACACTATATATATTATGTTAGTATGTATGTGACAATGTCTATATCCACAGGATTGTATTCTAATCTCGATTTATAGAAGGCAAATAAATTACAATTACAAGCTAATTATTGCTTTTCGCAATTTTTAGAACGCGCCTAAAAATTCCTCAGGTACCGAAGCTTTTCGGATCACCTTCCTGCTATCTTTGCTCCTTGCCAGTGTTTGGTCCGCGTCATTCGTTAGTTTTTCAGCGAACATGACGATCCCCATTAATAAAGTACTTCAGCAGCCCACAGTTCCTCTGGTAGTCAAATTCTCTGCACTTTATTGAACCTGTGGGTTCATTAGTATGTTCGCAAGACTTTCCACATGTCAATCCAATCCACACACTCCCAGTGTATTTCTTCAAGGTACATTAGAATATTATCTTCCCCTCAAAATCTGTGTCTTCTAAGTGGTCCCTTTCTATCAGGTTTCCCCCACCACAATCATGCATACACACCTTCCTACCAAACACCTGCCCTTGGAATTTCTCCCCAAACATACATCAGTATGAATCCTGTTATGGGCACCTACGGTTATGGGATTCTGCACCTTCTCCTGTTGGAAGTGCCTGTGTAGCACCCTGCCACTTGAAAGAAATATCATGGAGGCACTATTGTATGTCGTGTCCCAGCTATACCACCTCAGATCTCTTAAAATTAATATATTTTTAATTCTTTTTTCATTTGAGATATTAATGACACACCTGTTTGTCAATTCATGCCATATTTTACCTGATAAATCACATCTCTCATATATGGAACCTTTGTTTCATATTAATTTTTTAAACATCGCTGAATGAGAATGTTTGATGCAATCTCGGTCAGCACCCCACAATTCTTCCAGACTCTGCTGGTTATTTCAAAGCACTCCAGCCAAGCAGAGAAGACCAATGAATATATCACTTGCAGCTGTCGTTTGGTTGGTTAATAAGAATATACTGATTTGTGTGCTGAACCATGTTATCTAAAATTTAATCTGTAATGAGACAGTGTCATGCTTTGAAGAGTGTAGTGGCTTTCCTTCCTTTGCCAATAACCCTGGGTAATTTTGTCAGAATATTTTGCCATTTGCATTGAATATGTGTAGAACTTTTTACCTTACTCCACTTTGTCTTGTCCTTTCCAATGAAAACAGTTATCATTGGAGTAATCACCATCCATGTAGCGTCTTCGGCACTCTCCGAGTCACCTTCTCATGGTACCACATAATTGCCATCACATTTTGTCTTGTCATCAATGCTGTCATCATCAGACAGTATCACTGCACGAATATGCTAGGTATCCTCTGCATTACTTGGGTATGAGCTGTAGTCGAACATTTTTGGTATGTTTGTTTCTTAGGTTTGCTGGCATCAGTTATGGACGGTCCATGGCCATACATTTGGGTTTAATCTGTTAACGTATATTCAGAACCATTGGTGATAGGTAGGAGGAGTGTACAGGAGAGAGATTTAAACGAAGAAACGGTTGGGAGCTGGTAACGGACACTAGCAATCCTGTGTGAGTCGCGTACAAGTGTGGTGTAAGTGGGAGTACAGAGAAGTGACTGTGTCAGTTTCCTAGAAAATGATCTAGTTCTTCTACTGGATATAGCACTCCATTTATTATATCAAGAATAAAATGAATAAATAAAACATAAGTGAAAAGAAAATAACTAAAACTAAATGTGATTCGGTGAACCACACCCGTTACCTGAAAGAGGATCACCTACCAGGCTGAGCGTGTCGGGACAACAAGTCACAAAGGGTGATCGTGTACAGACCGACCCATAATGGCCGCCAGAAACACCCCACTAGTAACACCGATGGTCGCACTGTATCGCTCAGATACAAACTGCCAAATACAGCCAAATGAATATGATTAGGAACATGAAACCCACTCTACAGGCATCCAAGAGGCAACATAGGCAGCTACTCAGAAGTACATCAGTGCACTTTTCTCATTCAAAGAAATGCACAATCAAAGATGCATGTATCTGAGAGATACAGCATGACCAACACAATATAAATAGAAAATAATACTCCATACAGCACAGGAGGATGTCAAGGGCCCTTCCTGTTGTTCTGAGAAAATTTTTTGTATTAAATAATTTGTTAATACCAAGTTGTGTCAAGATAAATATAATTCTATCATGCAGTCTCTGTGAAAACACCACCCATATTTGAAACAAGGGAACACATTTTTTTCAGATAATTGAAAAGTAAAACACTAAAAATTCTTGCTTGCCAACTGCAGAATGTTAATTTCTAACTTTTATTTTCTGTACCATCCCTTAATTGTTATAAATTCACCCCTTCTGTGTCACAAAGAAAAATATTTTTCCATTAACTAATTAATTGTAATTAAGAATATTTTATATAATTTATTAGGAGTTAATTATAAGTACTAAAAAGCATAATAATGCACACTGAACAGCAAGCACGTAGTCTGTCTGTAACATGTGTAATTTTCCCTTTGTGTATCTTACTGCCTAATGAAGGTGACCCAAAACATGTAGCTCAATAAACTTCAACTTAATATATGAACATTGTTGTGAATGGTTGTACTTTCCTTACCTTTGTATTTTTTTTGTATTAAATTCATTATCATTAAAAATATTTCTACATAAAATTTATTAGAGCTTAAGTTTTATAGAAGCAGACTTTGCTATATTTTTAATATCACAAAGTAATGACTATTCTGTTGAGTGAATACAATAGTACTGCTGTAACTGATGCTCTGAGCAGAGAAAACTTTCATGCTAGGAATATGGCAAAACAAATTACAGTGAAACCCCTATGTACATCATCATGTAGATCTTACTGAAAAATTGTAAAATCAGGGAAAACAAAGAAAAACTTTAGATTGGTACTTCTCATTGCCTTCATCTTATTAATTATTAAAATCAAATTGACACAGTATAATAATGCTTAATTTTTTGCAAACTGTCAACAGTAAAACTCACTTTTCATTAATTTTTAAAATAAGGTTCATGAAATAGCAACATTTGCAAAATCAAAACAGAATTAAATTAATTTTTTTAACCAGTCCAATACTGTAAATTGTTACATTTTTCTTGATGTTTCAATGTGTAGAATTTGTTTGCGAGCTTCAAGTACGTCACTAGTACATGTCCTCCACATCAAACTGCTGCATGCATTTTCTTCCCACCTCTAGTCCTTGAAGGACATTAAAAAACTTACTTTGTTCTCAATAAGTGTTTCTTCCACTGCTTCTTAATTGTTTTTTTCATCCTCACATGTCAGGTGATCCTGCATCTCCACATAATTTTCTGTAGATCATACTATGGCCTTCCGTTCCTTTCTGTACTGGCATTTGAAAGCAAGGATGATACCCATATCCAATGGTTGCAAATGGCTTGTGCAATTCTGGGGGAAAAATATAACTTTAATATTTTTCACAGCAGTGGTATCTCATGGGTGTGCAGCACACTGGTCAATGAACAGCAAGATTTTTCTGTTTTTTGCCCCTATCTGGCGATGCAGTTGCACAAGAAACTTCTCACAAGTGGCTGAAGTCATTCATGAATTCGAATTTGCTGTGCATTTGGTGGGGAGTTTTTTACATTTTTGAAGCAGTGGGGTTTGTTGTACTTGCCAATCACTAGTGGAGGTAATTTCTGTGTGCCATCAGCATTGCAACCTAGCAGAACAGTGACCCTCTGCTTCAATTTTGTTCCACCATGGCAAGAATTACTTTTGTATGTCAATGTCATACTGGGCTGGAGGTTATGGAACAGTCCAGTTTTGTCAATATTAATTATTTCCTTCGGCTGGTATCCGTCATCATTTTGGGCAGTTCTTTACTGTTCCAGTCCATCAATGTTTCAGGATTTACAATGACACTTTCTCTCAATATAGTCTTGTATACTAGGTTGTGTCTTTTTTGAAACGGTCGATCCAGCTGTTTGAAGCCTGAAAACTGTCGATACCTAGATAAGCCGCTACATGTAGAGCCTTTTCCTTCAGGTGTGTTCAATCGATGGATGCTTTGGTGGTTTGGGCTTGCTTGAACCACACCAAAAGGATGGTTTCAGGTTCTTTCAATGGCGTACGCTTCAGAGATTTTCGTTTTTTTAGAAACAATGACCCACAACACGAGTAACTTTTATCTATTTCTAACCATTTACTCATTATCGTGTTTAATGTCAATACCGACAAACCAAGCACGGCTGCTAGATCCACTTGAGTTCCCACATGAGCATCAACTTCGGCTTCTATGTGCATTTTTCCATCTATAGAAAACACTTTATGTTGTTTCTTCACTTTCTTCTCATTTGAGGATATTTTTACAATAAATGCAAAGTTTTCAGCTTCACTCGCGACAATCGTTCAACACTAAAAAATTCCACAGAGTTCAAACAAAAATGGTATGGCTTGGCTTGCTTACTTCCAATGCTTGTTTACTGGCTGAATTCATTCTCGCAATGGAAGCAGCACACGTTTTATTGGCAAATTTTGCTGGACCAATTATAATAATTGTTAGTCGAAAGCTTCATGAATGGAAATGTGCATAAAATTGATGAAGTTTCTGCTAGCAAGACTACAAATTCGAATATACAATCACGGAAAACACAAAAGTGAGGACACGTAAATTCAGGGAAATTTTAACACTGATCTTATGGCCTCTCAGTATAGACTATAAACTAATAGCGTAAATTCAGGGAAAATGTAAATTCAGAGAGCAGAAAATCAAAGTTTCACTATATTGGGTGCAGATTGTCTTCGCACTATCACATGGTACCTTCACAACTCCCACATTAAATCCTGCTAAAGTTAAACTTTCATTGCTAGATAAGAATAATGAATGAGCGAATGATATTAATAGTGAAAATGTTTATTCAGATTTTTATTATATACAGATACTAATTTTAAATTCAGCACGAACTGAACATACCGCAATATACAAAAGGAGAAAAACAAATTTACACACACACAGGGTACAATGTGCAATCATGCTCTCACATTATTATGTATTAAGTGTCCACAGCCAGACTAAAATATCAGATGCACTGAATGAAGATGCTTCCCCACAGAGTTTTATTGTATTTACATATAAACAACACTTGCATGGTGGTTGCACACTTCATTCCCAGCACCCCTCCAAACACCCTGGCATCAGCTTTCGTTCAAGAGCTTAACTGTGCCAAGCACTGTACTGAAGAATCAGTTCAGTCAATAAATGCAAGGAGGGGGAAAAACAAGTCAGTTTACCGTTCTTCTAAAATCACAGTTTCTTGTGGGCATAACTTAAGTTCTTGTAGAGTTAATTTAGAATCAAGCGAAGTAAGCTGAAACATCAGAGATGCTCAATGTAAATCACTGTAAGAAAATGATGAAATAGGATAACACTGTTCACTTTACAGTATATTTAACAAGTGAAGGATGGCAGAACACAAAAAAATATCAAGAACCTTAGTAAAATAAACTAAAATGCAGACACTGTATATGTTGCAAATTCACACTAATGATGAGGCCAAAAGGCAATGAACACACATGCACATTTCTTTCTGTTCCTCTTTCTCTTACACACGTGTGCATGCAAGTGTGTACACACATGCGAGTACAAGTGTGCACATGCACACTCACCAACCCACTCTTTAGCTGTCTCTCTCTCTCTCTCTCACACACACACTCTTTCATGCAAAGAATTACAGGTAACATTAACTAAAACTGTCACAGCAGAACCCATATGTTCAATCAAAACCATCTAATCCCATGAACGGACATTATCTAAAAAACAATTCCATCCGGTCCTTCTCACAGCCCATCTCTACGACCTACCTCAATTCTATCCTCCCATCCCCACTTCAGTCTATCTGATTTTGAAATTGCAACATGTAAAGTCACTTACACATTCTTATACATGCCCTACCATCCTCATAACTCTTGAACTAACTTTCATGTATTTGTTTTGCTTATTTAGGATTCATTTAAAGATGCTGTTTAGAGCTCCAACTATAAAGCACTTAATGCTAGGATGAACAGTGCTTATTCAATTTGAAAGGGAGTAGAAGCAGTCATGGCCTAATTTGAGACACTACCCTGGCATCTGCCTGGAAGGGGAGATAACAATAATCAGTGCATCAGTATGGATATGAGGTGGGCACCTCATGAATAAAATACACAAGCATTACTGCTTCAGCAAACTTGCCACTAACTCAACATGATTTGCTATAATGTAGAGATTATTCCACTGATAGACTCTCTAATGAAAGGACAAATGCTGATTTCAAAGGCTGGTGACAATGGGAATTGTGTGAGGTTAAATGTAATTAAAATGTTATTCTGCATGATAACATGAAAATATTTTCATATCAGCAAGAAATATCAAACTGTTTATATCCAAATTAAAGGTTCTCTTTGTGCCCAATCACCTTACTAAATAGGCTACCAGAATAACATACAGAGTAAGTTGTGTACTGCTGACTGTTGGTGATAAATTACAGGTCACAAAATGGAAGGGGTATGTCATGTTTTACTCAGGTGGAAAAAGTGTTCGTTTGAGCCACAGTCCAACTTCATATGTAATTATAACCTTGAGAAAGATGATGCTGACATACTTTGAAATATTAAAACAAAATATGATTCAGCTAAAATTCACCTTAAGAGGCACCTTTCCATAATGCCCCCCCTGTAGACTCTACCAACAGAATCAGTTTGTTGAGATGGGAGCAACATTATTCTTTGGGAAAGGATAAAAAGAGCATAGAAATTTATATATATTGTATTTACTCATTTACTGTCCCTTTTTGCACAATATACCCATCTACCTCGAACTTTTTTCAGGTGCATTGTTCAATTATAATCACTGACTTTGCAAGAAAATATTTCAAATCTGACTTTTTGACTGCAGGACCTCCTAAATTGCATGTCTGCACTAGTACATAACTCTGTTTCCACAATATGTACAAGTTATTATTAGGAAAAGTATTATGACTGTCATGTTACCAGTCTTCTAGAAAAGGAAAACATGTTTTTTAGCATGACTTACTTTCCTTTTGTCCGAGGGTCTTAAGAGGCAGTCATACAACATATCCAAAGTGCTGCTGGGGATGCAATACAATTTATGTGCACGACTGATAAAATGGACAGGATTTTAAAAGAAGTAGCCATGGCCAAATCAAATGTACTATACCAGAATCTTCTTGGAGAAACTGACAAAAACCACACAAAAAAAAACCTGTCAGGATTTACAGTCTCCCACCCAAGATTCGACCCAGGTACCTCACAAACACAAGTCTAGAGTATTACCACTACAACCACCTACTCTATACCGTGTTAAAAACAGTGTAGAAATGGGTGAAATGAGTCATAAAATATGGTGGGATGTATGTATATGTGGCATGGCAATTCCCAACTGGACTAGAAAAATAACTGAGGGATACAACCTTACACAAACATGCTCATTTATCATCAAATGATCTTAAGTACCGTCAGTCCTATAACTGAAAACTTGCTGAACAATGAAAGAAATAAACTACTTACATCTCTTCTAGGCCAGCTACAAATAACCTTATACTCATCTGGTGGATAACCCTGCACCACAAGGAAGTCGAGTAATACCTAAAACATACATGGACAAGGACATTATAATTAAAGTACAATGCCAAAAGAACTAAAATTCACATAACTCATGAATATGCATACTTTAAGAGGTGCTGTAGCTTGAAACCGTCGATCCAAACACTCCCCCTTTGGAAGCCTGAAACGAATTTTGGTGATGCCATTACCAGCATCCTCTTGTGGTTCCTCTGGCAACTGAGATTTAACTTCCAGTCTATGTGCCTGAAACACAACAGTGCCACAGTGCTATATACTCTTTTAAAAAGAGTTTAGTAATCTATAGTTATAAACGACACAAACTGTGCTGAGAAGCTTAATCGGGGCAAGTGAAATTCTAAATGTGCATCCAGTAGAGTTTGGGCACATGTTTAGTTCATGAATCTTGACATGTATGATTATGACTGGCCTGGTTATACAGTGGGAAAGGTCCTATAAACATATGTCTCATATTCAAGGGTTACAGATTTATAAAGGAAGCAGTAAGAGTAAACATTCTTACTGTGTGGTAAAAATGGTGAGGAACTTTATCACATTGCAAGTGCCAGTACAAGGCTTACAGTCTTCAAACTGATGGAATAATCAATTTAGGCCATCCACAATACTGACCACTCACATTTCCACCACCTGGATTCTAATGTGCTGGGGCACACAGACGACCTGGTGTACCAGCAAAATGCAGCAACTCCAGCAATAGTGCTACATTGCATTTTGGATGCTGTAACGCATGTGACATAATCGTAATGAAGTGACTTGAGCTACACACCAGATTAACAGATGTGCAAGAATGTGTCGTGGATGGGAGTAGTCCTTCTGAATATTAATTGTAAATTCAGCAATAAAACCTTTTGGTTATTTTTTAAGCATTCTGGTAATGATAAATTCGTAACCCTTGAGCAATGGGGTATTTATGGCTTGAAGTGACCTCAGGAATATAACCCTAAAGTTAAGGCATTAAGTCTTAAATCACACTGTACAGCTCTGAAAGCGAGGACAATTATGAACAATGAGTTTGGGCAGATGTGAAAAGAAGCAGTTATGGCTTATAAGAAGATACCATCCATCTCTACATGTCAGAAGGTTGCAGGTTCAGTTCCCAGTAGTGTCATTGGAATTTTTCATCGACATAATCATTCCAGCCACACTATGGCCTTGGGGTCAACTCAGGCTCTAACAGAAATGAGAACCAGGACTACCTCCTGGGGGAGTAAAGGCAGCCAGTGAGTAGGGCTGCCAACCTTTCCACCTTCATGTGACAACTGTCTAGAATTTCTGGGAGCCTCAACCTTCTGGAACCCTCAAGTCCTGTCCAGGGACTACTTTATTTTTATTTTAGCTGAATATAAACTTATTTTCTAAATTTGAAATCTGTTATTTTTACTGACAGACACATTGTGCCACACACTTTGGTATCAAATCATTAGGAAGCATATATTTGAAAGTGAAAACCACACCAATGGCCATATTATACGAGGTCTGACAGTAAAGTAATGAGACTGGTTCCAAAAAAGAGTTTTATTTTATTTATTCATCAACTAAAATACGGTCACCTTCAAAGTACATCCCTTGTGCCTGCACACACGTTTTCCAGCGGTGCTGCTACTGTTTGTAGCATTCCTGGAACGCAGCTTGAGGAATGTTGTTTAAGGCCTGCGTTACAGACCTCTGGATGTCTTCTGTTGATTCAAAATGGTGTCCTTTCATTGCCGATTTTGCTTTTTTAAATAAGAAGAAGTCGCAGGGCACGAGATCAGGTGAGTAAGGAGGCTGCAGCATCACTGTAATACCTTTGGATGTCAAAAACTGCACTACAGAGAATGCTGCATGGGCTGGCGCATTGTCATGGTGAAGGATCCAGTTTGTGGCAATGTTTGGACGAACCTGTATGACTCTCTTTCTGAGTCTTTCAAGAATGTCTTTGTAGTAATATTGATTGACTGTCTGTCCAGCGGGAACCCACTCTTTGTGAACAATACCCATAGAATCAAAGAAGCACATAAGCATGCATTTCACTTTTGACTTGGACATGCATGGTTTCTTTTGCCTTGGTGATCCCTTTGAACGCCATTCCAAACTTTGGCGTTTGGTCTCTGGATCATATTGGAAAAACCTACTCTCATCACCAGTGATAACTCGCTCCATTAACTCTGAGTCGGGTTCCACTTGTTCCAGCAGTTCAGCACAAACGCTCACCTGCACATCCCGCTGTTGCTTTGTCAGATTTCTGGGCACCATCTTGTCACTTGTCTGTGTTGTTGATGGTCGTCTTTTGCGCTGCTCATCTTCAACGATGGTTCTGCCTTCAGAAAACATTTTGTGCTAGCGAGAAGCTTGTGCTCTTGACACTGCATCATCTCCAAAGGCCTGCTGAAGTTTTCCATGTGTTGTGGTAGCACCGTCACCGAGTTTAACACAAAAAAAGATGGCATACCGCTGAGCGATATTCCGTGCTTCCATTTTCTTGATGAGGTTCGCAAACACATCTTGACACGTCAGGCATCTACTCCACAATGAGTCATTGCAAAGGCATGCCATTGCAAGTCGGGATAGAGGAAGGATCAAGGTAAACAGCTGTCTGTGTTGGCAGGCTGCAGTATTGCCAGTACAGCAAGAAAAAAATTTGTCTCATTAATTTACTGTCAGACCTCGTATGGGTGTGTATCATCCTCAGTAACCTGATCACAGGATATTTGCTTACACAGCAGTTCTGTGCACTTAGTCACACAAACCAACATGTCTTCAGAAGAGTCCACATTAGCAGCTGCATTAAGAGACTTATTTTGTTCTTGTTTATGAGTAGACAGTACTGTGTAACAGACAGATAACTTATGTGATATAAATTAGTTTTGTTTTTGTTTGTGAATACCAAATACAGTGAAACACAGAGTGTTTTTACTGTAGAAACCTACATAACAACCCCATATGCAAGTGTTCTGAAACTGGAGTATGCAAAAAGGGCACAACTAACATATACCTCTTTTATCGATTCTACTTCTTGACGTTGGATTTCCTTCCGTTCTTTTTCTCTATTTTCCATCAATTCTTGATGTCGCTTTGCCTCCTCTTTGGCTCTGTAAGTTCATACCAAAATGCTTCAATACCTTGTGTTTCACATTTAACACTTGGTGGCTAATGCCAGGTATGCATGTCATGCAGCGTGATGCTCTAAACGCCAAATGACAGGCATAGCTGATGGCCTATCATGGCCTTTATTTGGCGGCCCCTATTTAAATTCTGGTCTGCTGCACATGACACTCAACACTTAAAGGGTTAAATACTTTCTTTAGAATATTTTAAATTACAATTAACAATGAAAAGTATGATATTACCTATCTGCTTCTAATGATTCTTGATAAGCTGCATCCTGCTCTCTTTTCACAAGTTCTCGGGCTGCTCGTTCATCTTCTTCACGTATTTCCATCCGTTGCTGCTCAGTAAATACATCAACAGCTTGTATCAAGCTTGTTAGCAATTCACTAACACCCACATTACCTATGACAAATCACAGCAATTATTTTATGTTCAAAAGCTATACTACAGTGCAAGACTGTTTTTATGACTATGATTTATAATGAAAAGTCAACTGCTGTGGCAGTTTAACAATGCACTGTGAAATCTGTGTCTTGTAGAAGTACACAGCTTTGTGACATTTTCTCTGACCCTTCATTATAAAGTGTTTTGGGACAGCACTTTCAGCCAACGCATCATGGTCACAGACTGCATGCTGCCAAGGTGTTATAGGAACCTAATTTATGTGCCCTCTTCATACTGAGTGAGAAACTGGTGTTCTTTTAGGCTGGTAGATTAGGCACCATCACATACAGCATGCTACAGCCATTGGGGATAGAGGGGGTTTAAAAACTTTCTCTTCTGCCCATAACTGGTGCTACTGGAGAAGGGAAGGGAACAAGGAAAAAATAAAAACTGCAACACAAGCAGTGGATTGCAAAGAATAACAACCACAAACACATGTGGTGGGTGAATTTCATGGAAAGTGAGGCATGCAGACTTAAATTCAAAAGACTACAATGGGCTGGACATGTACAAAGACTCCCTTTGACTGGAAACCCCAAAACAGCCCTGAAAGCTCAGTTCACTGGCAATTGACCAGTAGGGAGGACCAGGTTTAAATGGGAGAAAGGTGTTAAAAAAGATACACAGTACAACTGTCTCAATTCAAGATGCTGAAACTGCCAAATGATGTCACAATTAACATCAATAATACACTTGTAAAAATATAATTACTATAAATACATCCTTACAGTTCTCATGTTCTTTCAATGGTATACAGATGTGATACCATGTTAAGTGAAATTTCTTTACCATCTATGTGATGCACCACACAGAATATCTCATTATTATGAAACCCGAATGGTACTTCATCAGTGCTATAGAGTTTCAATTTACCAACAACATTCTTTTGCACCTTTTTTTTTTGGGGGGGGGGGGGGGACAACAGCTCATAATTCCTTGAAAGAATCATGCACTCTCACTAGTAACAAAGTGCTGTCAGAAAGTAATGACTCCAATTTTTTATCCCCTTACATTCTTCTCTTTATAGGACTAACTAAGACACAGTGAAGTCCATGGATATTCTCGATCATATTCTAGTAGTCACAACTGTTTTGCTTGACAGATGGCAGCATCACAGTTGATTCTAAAATGGTAGAGATTCACAATCATTAGAAACAACAAGAAGTGACAGAATTTTTGTTGTTGAACAGAAGAGGGTGACTTGCACTCATTAACATCTGCTCAGTGTCTGGTGAAGCTACTGTGGATGTGAGTCCTGTTTGACAGTGGGTATGACAAATTGAAGAAGCTCAAACAGGAGGAGAAAAACTTCATGACAAACTGCAGAATGGTCGCATTTGCACTGCGATGATGTCTCACAACTGCCAGGTTGATGAACTGAAGCAGTGACTGTCAGATAACAACAGATACTACGTAAATTATGCTCCACCCTATCCCCTGGTAAAGGCAGTGTAGTGGCAATTATTAAAGAGACCAGCTATTCCAAACTCTGTGATCCCTGGGTGCCACGAATGCTAACAGATGCACACAAAGAAACAAGAAGAGCAACTGCTACTTGGGTGAGGGCTTCCTGTTGCAGATTGTTACAGGAAACAAAACTTGAGTTCACCATTCTGAACCTAAATCCAACTGGAAATAAACAGAACAATGCCTTACAACATCCCCAAGGAGAAGAAATCCAAGAGTGCGCTGCCAGCTGGAAAAATCAATGTTACAGTCCTCTGGGACAAGAAAGTGTTTAGTCCTTACTTATTGCTTAGAGGGACAACAGATAACTCCGACTACTATATTGGAACACTAAGAAGCTTGAATGCTCACCTTCAAATTTGTCCCACAGGTAAACTGTCTAAAGTGTTTATCATCCATAGCAACATTGGGTCATATGCAAATGTGTGCACCACAGAGGCCATCACAAATTTTGGATGGATAGTGTTGACATATCCAATCTACAGTCCTGACCCCGCCCCATCAGATTATCACCTGTTTGGTCCTCTTAAAAAAAGCATGTGAAGACATCATTATCCCAATGACAAGGCGCAGCAAAATGTCATGTGACAGTGGCTGTAGAGGAGGGACAGAAACATTTACCAGGCAGGAATACATGCTCGTGTTCAAAGGTGGAAAGAGACTTGACAAAAATAGAGACAGAATTAATTATGCCTTTGGCAAGGTTGTAGTGAAATTCTGTGAAATTTTCGTTTGTCCAATTTCCTCGTCAAAAGTATGAAATCAAAAATATGAGGTCTTACTTTCTGACTTCCCCTTGTATAATTATATATTCACAAAAACAGTCAGTTTGTTTCTGGATAAGATATTTATGTTGCAAAATGCAAATCTGGCTCTAAGAAGTATCCGCTACAATGAACAATTTTTCACACCATCACAAACATTTTAAAAAAGATTATTACTGTGCTTTAAAGAAATTAAGAAAAATGAAAATTATATTAAACCCCCAAAAATACGTAAGTTAATCACACCATATACAACTGTGAATATCTCCGTAGCTGACCGCATCCGCATAATAATCAGTAGTGCTGGAAGTCTTTCCACCTCTATGTTTCTAATTGTCATTGCTGCCACACTTCCCAGTGTTCTAGTTACAGACCCCAAGAATCTGAAACAAATAACACACATAACACATACATACATCAAATAACAAACACATTAGCAAGAGTACACAATGTAAATACATTTGCACATTCACTTCCCTCTATATCCTAGTAACAATGCCACAACTGAGGCAGTTCCTACTATGATGGACTGTGGCATTGTTACTGAGATGCAGAGAAAACACAAACTATCTAGAGCATCAGAATTTCACTTTTGGCACATGAATTTAAATGACACATAGTCCAGTCTTCTTTTCTTAACTTACATCAGTCCAAAGCATGATGGGAACTGTGCATTCACAGAGTATGGATGCCAAAACTCTACACATATAGAGAATGGATATGTGAATACTGATGCAAGCATAACACTGACAGGTCTTAACATAAACTGGTTGCGAAAACTGTCCAATATAAACAAAAATTTGGACTGGTTTACTAGTTTACCATAAAATTCTATGTAATGAAATTTCAGTATGATCTGTTCAGTTGTTCCTCAGCTGTTACATATGTAAATACAGAAAACATTTTTATGAGATACTGCACACAGAAGTGAATGCACATCAAAAGTGCCATGGTTTTACAGCATTCTGACGTGCTACAACAGAGCCAGCGGCCAGCCTTAAGGACATTATATTTGTTCCCAATAAATCAGGGCAATGGGATATGCTGAAGGTATGTAGAAAGCCATGTTCTCCTGAGGGTCTTTCAGAAATACACACTGTTCTATAATTTGTGGGAACATCCACATGTCACCACATCTCTTCCCTCTATTCAGTCCTCTGTTTCGCCTCACAGTTCTCCGTCCTCTGTCTGCACACCAATCCATGCACCGACCCAGACAACAGTCACTTAACCATCACAGCATATTCAGTCCTCCAATTTTTTTCACAGCAAGACCCCCTCTCACTAGTCTTGGATCCACACACCAAATTTGGCCACAACTATTTCTCCATTACAGATCAGAGCAATGCTCTCTCTCTCTCTCTCTAACATGAGTCTCTGCTCCGAGATTCTCAAACTTACCACCACTTCCCATCACAGCAAAGCACTCTCTTGCTCCCTCTATCTTTGACTAACTCTGCTAGCGAAACAGCCCTTTTTAGGACCCCAGCAAGGGGAACTACATTCAACAAGCCACACCTATAAAATCTGCCAACTAAGCAATGGTAGAGCAGGCTAACCAGCAGAGACCTGTATCAAACAGCCAACATTTCCAAGCTGTGATTCAGGATGATGACAGGAAAACGATTCATTGTGTCTGGTGGTGACCGGCTTGGGGAAAGGATCATGATACCTACCTGCCTAGCTTCACTGGTCAAACAGGCTATTGACTGCGCTCGTTTCTGCACTTAGTCTACAGCAAACCTACGCCAGAGGAGTGACAGGAGGATCTTACGGAGTGCCCCTGATGAAGCGTCATGCTGAGGCAGGACGAGTTAGCCTTTATTAAGGCTATTTCTACTTTACAGCTCTCATCGGCCCTTCTCAAGGAGCTGAGGCTGGCTATGGCTTGGAGGAAGAAGAAGCCAGTGGTGCCTGCTGGGAGACAGAGCACCACATCGGGAAGAGGGGCCAGAGCCTCTCAACAGCTCGTGGGCAAGCGCAAAGCCAATGAGCTAGCATGCTCGGGCGAGTCGATGGAGCCCGCCAACAGGCGCCCAGCACCTGGGGCTGGGTCCGTGCCTCTGCCCGTAAATTCATCAGTCACAGGCGAACAAGCTGCTGTCGGCAGCCAGCAACCTGATTCATCCGGGGGAGGGGCAACATACGTGGCTGTATTGGCCGGGCCCGTCGCCCTGTCTCAGCCAAGTGGGCCACTCAAGCCCACAGCCATGGATTTGGACCCGTCGCATGTCTAGCAACATGTACAGGCCTCTGAGCGACAAGCCAGATGGCACCACTTCAAATGCACAAGTGGCCAATGCCTGCCTACCAGCAGGAGAGCGTCCTAATAAGATGCCTATTTTTATTTCAGGTTTTGGCAACACGTGTTCCTTCATGGCCTGGTTGTGGGCATCCTGCCCTGGCGGTCTGACGGCCCAAATGAAAAGCGAGAAGTTGATGGTCATACCATCAACCGCTGACAGGTTCAGAGCCTCGGACAGCGCACTGTAGTCCCATAACGGGAAGGGTGGTGTGAGTTTCCACACCTTCACTCCCCCAGAGGACTGCTGTGTGCAGCTTCTGGTAAAGAATCTGGGTAGAGGTATGCCTGAGAGCGTCATCCGAGAGGAGCTCGTATCCCTGAACATTCGAGTCCAGTGTGTCACGCAGCTGTGATCCAGACATCACGACCAGGACCCTACCAAGGACTGCCCTCCCACCCCCCACCTCATTGTATCAGTGGCGCAAGGGCCTGAAGTGTCAAAAGTGCGATTGCTCACCGAACTCTGTGGCTTATGAGTGTCCGTGGAGTTGTACGTGGCTCCAAAAGGCCCACTGCAATGCAAGCGCTGCCAGTGCTTCGGCCACATGCAGCGTAACTGCGGATACACATCCTGGTGCGTCGCATGTGGGGGCTCCCACCACTCTGGTGGATGCTCTACCCCACGGGAACAGCCTCAGTGCTGTGGCTGCGAGGGAAACCACACAGCCGAAAGAGCGTCACCACAGGCCAACCTGCCACTCCCAAAGCTCAGCGGGCCAGTCCCTCTTCCGAGCAGATGGAACTGGGTGAGGGGTTGAATCACATCGTCCAAGGGGGACATGTCGTCAAGGCTACCACGACTCCACCCACCAACCCACATCCTAATCCCCCTCCTCAGCCGGTCACGGAGACGCCCGAGCAGCCTATAGTGACCACCACCAGGGAGACAGCCAGGCCTCAAAAACCTGAGCTCAAATCCACAGCAGCCCCTAAACGGGCTGCTGGGAAGTCTAAGAAGAAAGCAGCAGTGAGTGTCAAAACCACGGCCTCCACACACACAACACCCAAACTGGTGGTCCCCACCCAAAGTCCCACCTCCCCACTTGAGGAAATCTCAGATCTCCTCAATCACCTTCCCCACCATGCATATGTGGAGCTGACTTGTCGGCTCTTCACGTCCATCTCCTCCCTCCCCACAGGGGCAGCTTGCCCGTGTGCTGTTCTGAAGAACGTCATTCTTTTTGTAGCTGAATATGGCAGCACACCCTAGGAGGACAGAGCGGTGTAAAGCCCTGCGCCTTGCCTGCTGGAATGCGGATGGAGTGCGCGGCAGGAAGCTTGAACTGGAGCATTTTCTCAACCAGCACTGTGTCGATATTTGTTTCTTAAGTGAGACATTCCTTAACCCTGGTCAAGCCTTCTGGCTTACCAATTATGTCTGCCACCACATAGACAGACCAACACCTTGGGGCGGCACAGCCATCTTGGTCCGCTGTGGTATAGTCCACCACTCAGTGCCCGTTCCGGGCCTGACCCACTTGGAGGCTACTGCCATCCAAGTCACATTGGCCAGCAAACCGGTGTTAATCCGTGCGAAACTTTTCACCTTCCCGCCCTCTGATCGGAGCGGACCTGACTACCTGTTTTGGTAGGGGATTACCAATCTTGATGGCTGGTTACCTCAACGCCAAACACGTGGATTGGAACTCGCAGCTGAGCACGAGACGGGGGGAAACTCCTACGTGATTATGCCGATGAGAACTCCTGTCTGATCTTTGGACTGGACTCCCAAACCACCAACCCATACAACCACTCGGTTACTCCCGATGTCCTGGATATCATGATAACCAAGAACCTCTCATTCCCGGTGTATCTGACTTCATGCTCCGCACTAAGCTTGGACCACCTCCTGGTTCTCATTGACACTGCATGTCACTCATCCTTTCACCACCCACTGGATCGCCTTGACTTCAGGCACACTGACTGGGCCAACTTCCAAACTCACTTGGAAGAACTAATTCCATTCGATCCGGAATTGCACAACGAGATGGCAATCAACACATGCATTGAGAACTTCTCCGGCGCCGTTCTGAAGGCTCTCGCATCAACTCCCAAGCGTCGCCTGCGTGACGACCCATGGCCTCCGATACCGGCTGGCATTCAGGATGAGATATACCTGAAAAACCGGCTGCGGAGGAAGTGGCAGATCACCAGGGACCCCGCTCTGAAAACCAAGGTCAACTGCCTGCAGAGGTCGGTGACCCGCCGGCTCAACAAGTGGAGAAACGGCCAGTGGAGCATGACACTCAAATCCCTCAATCCTGAAGACCAGTCACTGTGGAGGATGGCCAAGAAGGTGATGAGAGTTCCTACTCCATCTCCCCCCCCTGGTCACCCCAGGGGGAACTGCTCTCTCAGACTCTGAGAAAGCTGAAGCCCTTGCAGACAACTTGGAGGCTCAATTTCAGCCCATGACTGATCCTTCGGTCCCGGCCGTTATTGAGATGGTTGTCGTGGCCCTGAGGTCTTACTTCTTAAGCCCTGCCAGCGAACCCCAGTTAACCACCCCTGACGAGGTTCACGAAGCCATCAGGGGTCTCAAGGTCAGTAAGGTTCCGGGCCCGAATGGTATCCCGAACAGGGCATTGAAGCATCTTCCCAAGCAAGTGGTTTCCCTCCTCGCCTGTATCTTCAATGTGGCTCTCTGCACCAATCACTTTCCCCAAACGTGGAAGTATGCTCAAGTGATCTCTATCCTTAAATCGGGGAAGGATCCAGCACTGTCCTCTTCCTATCGGCCCATTAGTCTCTTGGACACGATTGGTAAATTATTTGAAAAGATCCTACTAGCTAGGATCCTACATGTAGTAAATGAACACGGACTGATGTGAGACGAGCAGTTTGGGTTTAGACCCAGACATAGCACGTCCTTGCAGCTGGCCCGCCTTGTTGAAAGAATAACCAGGAATTTCAGCGAAAAGAGGCTCACCAGTGCAGTGTTCCTTGACATGGCCAAAGCCTTCGATACCGTCTGGATCGATGGCCTCCTCTACAAGCTATCTCTCCTCAACTTCCCATCTTACATAGTCCATACAATCTCATCCTACCTCAGGGGTTGGACGTTCGAAGCATCCTTCCAGATGGCCACGTCATCTCGTAGAGGCATGCGGGCTGGGGTGGCTCAGGTGGGATTGATATCCCCTGTCCTCTTCAGTCTATATGTCAATGACATGCCCTCACCCTCGCACCACATCAAGTTGGCCCTCTACGCGGACGACACGGCCATCATAGCCACGTCCTGCAAGCTGACGCTGCTTGTCAGATACCTGGAGTCATACCTCAACAACCTTCAATGGTGCTTGAGTGAATGGAGAATCGCCATTAATGTCTCTAAGAGTACCGCGATAATCTTCACGAGTGCCAGACGGCGCTTCATCCAGCCCTGACCAGTAACACTCTTTGGGGAACCAATCCAATGGGTCAAAACAACTCATTATTTGGGGGTGGCCCTTGATACACGACTCACCTGCTCGCCTCACATCGATCAGGTTAGGAAAAGGGCTGCTCAAAGGTTGGGTATGCTGGGTCCCTTCCTGAATAGGAAGCATGATCTATCTGTCAGGAACAGAGTCCTACTATATAAGCAGCTCATCCGCCCCATGATGGACTATGCGTGCCCCGCGTGGAGGTCTGCTGCCCATACCCATTTCCGGAGGCTACAGGTATTGCAATCCAAGTGTCTTCGCCTCGCTACTGGTGCCTTCTGGTACATAAGTAACAGGCAGAGACATGGGGATCTGGGCAGTCCGCTCTTTGCCGACCACATCAGAGCCCTGACTGAGAGTTTCGACTAAAAGTTAGCTGATGTGGGGAACCCCCTAGTACAGCAACTCGGCAGATATTTACGCTGACCAAGGGTTGACCCCGTCGCTTGACATGAAAATCAAGGGGGGTAGGGGACAGTAGGCCAGTCGAGGCCATCGCCCACGATGGCCAAGTCGACTAAATGAATTGTGTTCGGCGCTGATCAGCCGAGCGCCCTTCGGCCACCCTGACTGAGGTTTTCCGTGATTTTCCTCAGTTGTAAGGCAAATGCCAGGGTATTTGATGCAAAGTCAGGGCACGGCCCACATGCACCTCCCCCAGGCACGGTGGTTTCACCTAAGTGCCTGACAAACGTCTCATAATTCCTGTATGCGACAGAGCCAGTCTGGGCTCAGAACCCAGACAGCCAACCAACCAAAGTTTATTCCTCCCATACTTAGTCCAGGGCAACCTAGGCCCTAGTGTTTGGCATAATCAGTCAAGGGCCTCAGCCTGACTTCAAAATTGTTAGGGTTAGCGTATTCCCCTGTTAGAGTTTAGGTGTCTGTTACTGAGCCCAGCAATGCGTTCAAATGCAGGAATGGTTAACAGAAAGGGGGACGTCGACTTGCAATTTGTGCAAGTCTCCACCCCCAGTTAACACTTTGGCTTGGATTGGCTGAGCTGTGATTCATTCCAAGCTCACATCAAGAAGAAAACACATCAAGAATAGTCAGCTCGGAGACATCGAGAAGAAATAGCCAGACCCAACACTTCAAGAGAGGGATACCAGCTTGATACCCCAAGGAGTAATTTGACTGTACTTCAAAAGGAGTAATATTGTCTGTACACCAAAAGGAGTGATATTGTAGGTGACCCTTCAGAAAGGAGTAATGTTGTTGACAATAGCATCACCGAGGCATCTATGGAGTGGACCGGGTGCTCGCCATCTGGCCGGTGACCTCGCTATGTACCTTGTGGCCAACTGACGGCTGATCAGACGCCTCTTCTATGCACAACATCCCTGTTCTGCACCACAGCCATCATCGCTGGGGAAAACCCAGCAGCAGACCCAAAAACTAAAGCATGGCAATTAAACCGCAAACCTTACAACACCAGACTGTACAACTTGAGACCACAATAAATATTGTTATATGTGTTATACTGTGATTGTCACTGTGAACAGTCCCACAGTATCCCACAAATTTAATCTGTTCTGCTGTGCCTGGTTACCATGCCAAGAAGGTGCAGAAATCACAGAGGTAAAGGCTTCACTCATTCTAGACTAGGGTACTAGATAGAGCTGAGTGGTCAGTTTCATGCTCCAACTACTTCACCCACAGTAAGATACCAGATGGGCTCCAGAGTTAGTCTGCACATACTGATAAAGATAAAAATATCTGTCCCTGCCTAGACCTAAACCAAACTGTTCTGCTAATAGCCTGTCACAAAATACTGCTACTTTAATGTAACCAGTACAACCAATTATAAATGCAGTTCATACACATATTTTAATTTTCCATCACTTCAAAAACAGAAAAATTACATAGTAATTTATGTCAATATCCACTGACATCAGTAAGAACCACCAGACAGATCATGATGATCTGGTTAGTACAGTAAATTAATCATGTTCATGATGAAAGTTAAAAAAAGATACCTTTCAGTGTCGGGGTAATTTACACTGCTGCAAGATGGAACACTGCAGCTGAAGGATTGTAACTGTTTGCATTGATAATGGTATCATAATAAATACACCTTGCACTGCACCTTTCTATGTCTATGTAGTTAGTAGCAGTATCCATCACACATGCTTAGTACTTGCTTCAAAATTATGTAAGATGAACACATGCAAGCTTTTACACTTTCACAGCAGTACAGCTGAGGTCAACATTCTTCTTGGATGTGGCACTGGGGTAGTTGGTTCCTGACATTCTGATATGATGTAAAGGTCTCATCTTCAAGAGTCAAAATACCAAGATAGAGAAGACTATTATATCATCTCAAAATTTTGTAACTAATAACCGAGTGACAGTCTCACATCCCAGAAGAATGGAGATCTGAACATGAACACAAATTAACAAGTAAAATACTCACTTTAACTTGTTTGATTCATGAGTGAGATCCCATCCCCATACAACAAAATGATTGTTAAGGCATTGAAGAACAGACTCAAAGCCTAATAACTGAGTGCAAAACACATTTGTGAGGACACTGCCATCATGGTGCAGGTACACCGCAAGAAGCCGTCTCTGCAAGAAGCCAGAAATCAGGAATTGGAGGATATATTTATATCTGTAATCATGTAAATGAATAAACAGAGGACCATGGATACAAATAAATAAATAAATAAACAAGTGCCACATTAACCTGAGACAGCAGATCACTTATAATCAACAATTCTTCCGGTGCATTTATTAATTTTATTTTGGAAAAATTCATCCAAATACTTACATTCACCTATACCAAAGAATGATTCAGAATGATATTATAAATGACAAATTTTACTCCGAGAGTTAATTTAAGTGTACAATGTGTCTGCCCAGCATTTGCAGGCAAACTATAAGAAAACTTGCCATCACATAGCACAGATTGACATTGCATTTTAAACATCATCAATAAAATATGTCTAAAGTTGTGAATGTAAACTAGAAGTATTAATTCATAACATCCCAAAATGTAACAGTATTTTGAAAATAACATTTTACTCACATCCTTAGCTGGTTTCAAACATGCTTCTTTAACAGCTTCATCCAAAGACCCAGGAAAAAACTCTGGATGACATTCTCCATAACGGTTCGTAAACTGATCTGCGAAGTGAATACACCCAGCCGTTTCATCTTCCACATTATTTGGAACTGCAAAAAGAAGAAAGAAAAAAGTTGTATTTCTAAAGAATACTTCAACACTTTCTAGGAGCATCAGTAAATGTTGAGAGTTTGTGAATTGAAAGCAGATGCCACTGGCCAAACCTGAGGTACCATCCTGGCATTTGTTTGGAAACCACAAAAAAAAACCTCATATTCCCAAATGAAGCCAGGTGTGCTACTGTTTCAGCCAGATCAGTCAGTCACATGTGATATAAATCACAGAGAAAGTGCACAAAATATCCCCAAAAAAGCAGCTATTTATAATTATATTTGACTCTATACATACAAAGGGTCTATATCTAGTTATGTCAGAACTAACATATTCACTTTAATTCACTTAGTCAAACCTCTTCTACCAGCTGGTGTAGAGGGTTTACACACAGCTTTCAATCTCTCACAGTCCCAAGCTATAGCTAAAGTATCGAACTGACATATTTTTCACAATACATTTCTTGCTAAAGCTCTTTACATGGTTACTGTAGTGAGGCTTACCACAGTGTAGTGTGATAATAATAGCATTCAATTCCAAATTTATGTCACATATGCAAATCACTGGAAGTGTCTCCCAACAATGACAAGGCCTCAACTATATGGAATGCATATTCATATTTCATGCCTTCAGTGCCTTCAGCTTTGGACAAATAGGTGAATAGCTCCTATCTTCACAGGCAGCCGTATGCCACTTTTGGCTAACTTTAAAAAAAACCAAGAAACTTTTAAATGTATGTTTTTAACTTAGTACTGTTTCACAGTTTTGAATATTCTACATGTGATGGAAACAATCTTTGCACTGTACTAATTCCCTAATTTTCACTTTCATTTAGCTACAACAACATACTTAGCGGTTGCATCCTCTTTGTTTCAACATCAACAAATATGTCATCCTCTGTGAATGTCTCTGAAGCATCTTCAAATTCTTCTACAGAACTATTGTCACTATCTGCCAAATCCACTATAAACTGGAAGAAAATAACATGTGCAGTTACTTCAAGAGACAGGCAGAAAAAATCTAAATAGTACACTACATATACCTGTATTAAGACTTTATGTACTAATCTTCAGTAATGTCTGTCCCTGTTTCTATGCAAAGTATGTAGACAAGAATTACTTAACTTTTTAAGTACAGTTTTATTTACGTAACAAAAGACATCTTGTCGCCTAGTATGATGCGATACAAACTACATAGGCAGGGAACTTTATGTTTTTTGAACTGTGCATTGTGATATACATATGTAAGAAGAACAAACAAGATACACATGGGCATTCTGTTGTATCTTCTTATATATCATGATGCACGGTTCAGAAAATGTAAAGTTTGCTAATGCCCAACAGGCAAAACAAATATATCAAAAACGTGTACGTCTTGTTGGTTCTTCTTACATATTGCTATTACGATGTATGGTTCAGAAAACGTAAAATTTACACAGAAAGGACTAAATGTCCTTATAACAGGAACAAAAAGTCAATTGAATCACTAAACTTTAGTCAGCGGTGGTATAGGTAGGTTTTTCGAAATGGGCAAGCAATCACACTGCTGCCCTTCACAGAAATTATGAACTCTAAAAAAATCACATTTGTTTAATTTCATTTGTCTTAATATTTTAAAATCTGCTGAGTGCTAACTATCAATTTGCTCCTATTTAAAATGGGCATTTTGCTGCCTCTTAGACTCTGCTGCCCAGGATGCACCACTCATCTCACCCTAGCTATGCCCCTGTTAGAACATCATGTCCCAGTGCAATATAAATTAAATGTATGTACAACAAGAAACAAAATGTTTGGGTAAACCAATACTTCCATATCTTCAGGGCAGCAATAAACATATTGATCACTGATCCAAAGAAAGTTATGTAATTTAATTAGTGAGGATGGGTGACAGAAATACACACTTAGAAAAATGTCATTATTTTTAAGAATTTACTCCATCAACTGGTGCAATCTATTCTCAGTACATAACAGGAACTGAATATACATTGTCAGTATATATACGATGTGCATACTTAAAGAGATGTTATTTTTTCAGGGGTGGGGTGGGGCTGTCAATTTGCAAAGTTTCTCGAATTGCAGCAACATATTATTCAGCTACAGTAACAACCAACATGTACCAACCTTCTTGTTATCCTTTGAAGATTGTGCGGTGAAAGGCGCTCTCTTAATAGTAAACTCATGAACAGGGTATCTAATTCCTGAACATGCAAGAGTTGTTCTATCACTCTTCAGCTGTGATGGCCAGCCAATCCACACTTGATGTCGCACAGGGATGTCGGTGAGTGTATAAACATCTGTTTTAACCTCCAGCACAGTTTTAGAGCCAAGAAACTTCAAACTGTACTTCTTTTGATTTGATTCATCATGAACATTTAAAGTATAGGATTGTGTTAATCTATCTGCTATGCTTGAGCTGAAATGCATGGAAAAGTGATATCAAAATCAAATATAAAACTACAGTTATTTGTATGCAATTTGTAGTGATCAGAATAAAAAAAAAAGTCACTTTACTCAACACACAACACAAATCATGCTAAATCACTGTGCAACTTCACCTGTTAAGTACAGTCCAGAATTATATAATCAACTCATTGTACAATAGGTAGGTAACTCGGCAACAGAAAGCGAAGGTTCACTACATGTACCAGTCTGTTATTGGACATAATTCTATGCCACTTCACTCCCATTCTCCAAGATCAGTGTATGTGGTCGGACAATAAATTTCATGAACTCATCGTGGTAAAAGTGCTACATACCTCACTGCTTAATACCACCATGGTCGCCTTCAAAGTACTCCCCTTGGGAAGCTATGCACCAATGCCAGCGCCTAGTCCACCCTTCAAAACAATTTTGGAACTGGTTTTGTGGAATGGCCTTCATGGCTGCCCTTGTATTACTCCTGATGTCATCAAAATGCCTTCCTTTCAATATTTCCTTATCTTTGGGAACAGAAAAAAGTCATTGCGGGCTAGATCCGGTGAATAGGCAGGGTGTTCCAACACAGTTATTTGTTTAGTAGCTAAAAACTCCCTCACATACAGTGCCGTGTGAGCAGGTACATTGTCGTGATGCAAGATCCATGAGTTGTTAGCAAACAGTTTGGGTCGTTTCCGTCTAACATTTTCACGCAGCCTTTCTAGTACTTCCAAATAGTAAACATGGCTGACTGTTTGTCCAGTTGGTACAAGTTCATAATGAACAATCCTTCTAATATTAAAAAAAAAATCAACAACATTGTTTTGACTCTTGATTTGGACTGACAGAATTTTTTGGTCATGGGGAATTGGCAGTCTTCCATTGTGCACTTTGCCGCTTCGTTTCAGGGTCATATTGGTAGTCCCTTGTTTCATCACCTGTGATGACATGGCCCAAAATGTCATCTTGCCTCTCCAAAAGGTCTTGGAAAATTGTGACTCTTCTTTGTTTTTGTTCTTCGGTGAGCTCCTTTGGGACCATTTTTGCACACACCTTCCTCATGTCAAGATTTTCCTGACTGTTCTCTACGTTCACTTGCTCTGCTATGCTCCTGAGAGTCAGCTTATGATTTTAATGCACAATTTGATGAATTTTTGCAATGTTTTCTTCAGTTCTGCTTGTTGCTGGCCATCCTGATCTCTCTTCGTCAGTGACACTTTCTCTTCCCTCAGAAAAACGTTTCACCCACTTGTAAACTGCTGTTTTCTTCATAAAATTATCCCTGTAAACTTGCACCAACATCTCTCTGATTTCGTTTCCACTCTTTCCAAGTTTAACAAGAAACTGAATGTTCGTCCGCTGCTCTAATTCATGCTCTGACATTCTCGCGGCAGCATGCCAGCAAAACACACACAGACAGTTATAGATGCCACTCAGAAAGAGACTGCCATAGATCAAAAACAACACAGCTGTGAAGCACTGATATGTCAACGTCATCAAACCATACTAAGGCTTTTGTCCAGTGCTGCCATGGCAAGCACACGGTGGCGAGTTCGCGAACTTAATTGTCCGACCACGTATTCAGTACTTAAGCGACCAAGTTCTGTTTATTTGAAACATTTTTTCATCTCATATATTTCACAAGATTTTTTTGGCAAGGGTGGAAAAGGTAAAGCTTATTAAATACAATTGTAAAGCCCATCTCCATTATTTTATAGCCCATTGAAAGCATATTATAAGAACAAAATTTGTGTTACAATAATGTATTCATTGCATTAAAGGTTAAATCATTTCTTCACAATCCGTTTCAACCCCTGTGGTGTTATATATGATTGGATGGATACAGAGAGACAGATGGTGTTCATAAACTGTTAGGATATTTTGGTCTACAGTATTTACTAATTTGCTCAGTAGTTGGACAAGTAGGATCAGTATTTAAAAATGCATTTAATCCCATGTGTGAAGTGATAATTTGTGTTCTCCAGTTCAGTAGTGGGTTCAATCTGTACACATACAACAAAGGTTAACTTTTTGGCGCCGGAATTATTTTTTTAATTTTAGCACACCTGTATATAAAATGTGAATAATCCAGGAGCCAAATATGTTAGAATTATGAAACAAACTGCATTTTGAAGAGGAAAAAACGGAGAGTATATACTGTGTTTAAAATATTCAGTACCTATATGTGTTTAATAAATATATAAAATGCAATGTTTAGAGGTTAGCGGTGCGGTACGACCACTATAGTCGTCATTAGGCATCAAAAGGTTAATCAAGATTTGAAGTATAAAATTTTGTGAAACTGTGTTCTTGCAGTGCACACTATACATACACACAAACAAGGCTGAAGTAAGTCTGACTGTACAAAATCTTGGGTTTTTAATATCACAGTATTTTGAAAGATGTGTCTGTTTATGTCTTGAGGTGGGAAATAAGGGAAGAATCCTCAACTACTGGCCCATTAGAAAGAACTAGTCCCTATCACTGTTTCAGTATACCTGCTCTTCCACACACGCTGGGCAATATACGAAGAGAATTTCATAGTTGGATATTGAAATATTTATTAAACTTGGTACAATTTGCTGGAAAAACTGTCCACATGGTTCTTGAAAGAGAAACCAAGCACCTTCATAATAACAAAATCACTCAGCCTGCCTACCAGCATCCAATTTTAAACTGAGTGGATATCAAGTAGCTGGACAATCACTGGAGCTTGGACAGCACATATAATGACAAACATTTAACAGCTGTTGATGATACTAATAGTCTTTTCAGAATCAGTGAGTCTGATATAACTACTGCAAAGAACATGCACTGAGCTACTCTGTGCCTTTCCTTTACAAGGATATGAGTCCAGAAACAAACCCCATAATGAGGAAAAAAAGCAAGGAATGCTGTGCCACATGAAAGCATTAAGCTGGTGTAACTTTTATTTCATTTTAGTGAAAATGTGTATAATGGACATACATAGGGTCTTTCTTAATTGCATCACTGAGCATGTCAGCTTTATCACAAAGCAAGCCAGTACCTGCTGGGACACCCCATGACAACTGCTGGGATCAGAACAGGGATAAAAGAAACACTCATACCTGTGTACCAATTTTATGCAAAAATAACACGGGTTATTTCAGTCCAACTCTTACTTCAATACCTTGAATAGTTTAACCACAATGATAGTTGAAAAACATGGATCATTTTGGTACCCAGAAAACATGTTCACAGAAGTGGGTCTAACAGAGCAGAAAAGAGTATTTATTCACTTCCTGATGCAAAATTTGAATAAATATAATACACTTCATAATAAATAACACCATTAATAAACAAAATAATTACTTAGCTGAAGAAAAAGTGAATATTCAACTAATTAACAGAATGAATTTGAAGATTTAACAACAAATACACTTATTTTTGAAACACACAGGAATCTACAAGGAAATATTTGTTGATTGAGATGACTTAAAACTTCTAACAATTTCTCAAAATGTTCTAAAAAGTGTGCATGGAAGAAACATTTGTACAAATAAAACAGTTGTAACGAACTTATTAAGTGCCACTATAACCCATTGGAATTCCACACGTTTTTACTAGTATTCATAAAAGAGTGATGCAGTATGTACAGAGCATCGAAAACTGAGAAACGGGATAAAGAAAATCAAACCCTATTAAGGTCAGTAACAAGCCATCTCAGTGAATCACATAAATAAAAAATGAAGATGCCTTAGACACTTTTTTGGATCCACACCATACTAATTTATATCTTAATTTGCACTGTTACTTGTTAATAACTGGTTATGCAAAAAGTAACACATTCTTCTAGATATTTTTGTTGAATTAACCTACAATGGCCAAAGTGTGTAGAGGCTAAAATGTTATGAACTGGAGAAGATCATGAAGACATACAATAAGCTCCTAGTGTGGATTGCATGAGGTGTCAAACATGTCTCTGAAATCACACATGTCCAAAATCATTGTGCTGTGGTACTACAGCCCAACATATGCCTCAACCTCCTCAACAATACTCTTCCATTTGTTTGTTAACTAGTTCTTTTTCCTTTCATCTAGCAATTCCAATACACTGTCAGTCTCATTTGATAAACTCTAACCTCCACACTATTCTAACCGGCAATCATCACTGTCATATTACATGTTGGTGGCAATTTCAATGAAAGTAAAAAACCTTCATACTTTACTTTAACAAATGTACATTAGCATAAAATCTGATAGCAATAAACAGTTTACTTATATGGTACAGTGGAAATTACACCCATATTTAGGAGAAACAAGTTTCAATTCACAGGCAAGAACAGACAATTCTGACTGACTAGCCAAGATTTTACACTTTCTTGCAAAAACTTTCCACAACACAGACCATCCCCGACTTACACAATAATAATGTGCCAGAAGATGCGGTGCATGTCGAAACCGAGTTCACATCTAATCAACTACATGCATGTATACAACAGAGTTCAGCATAAATCCAACGCACTGGAACCTAAATGACCACAGTATGACTATCCTACCACCTGTGTTTTCATCGAACAGTATTCTTCCACTACCTTTTTCTTATTGCACTTTCATTCACGCAAGGAAAAATTCACCTCATGTTTAAAAAATGCTCTTTTTTCAACTTTTCACCTATGACAAATACATAAGAATGGAATTCCATAACCCAAAATTGTGTAATTCAGGGACTGTCTCTAAAATGAGGCCATGATTGAAACTTACTATGTCCTGCACATTATTGTAGAATCACTGCTCACGGTCATTCAACAACTTCTATTCAGAGTAAGATCTCCTCTGCTGCTGATGTGTGACACTACAATTGCAACAGAAACCTGTAACTGACACTACCCTAACTTACCTTGTCTCCATTATCAACCTGTAACTTATTCACATGTCTCATTCATATTTGCAGTATATACATAACATCTGAAATCTACAGCTTCATCAGCAATGACATCTGCTCCTACAACAATTCTTGTGTGGTAATACAACCCAGGGCAACCCATGACTCCTTCACAGGTTCCTATTCAGTGTAGTTTTCTTTCACCCACCAGTTCCAAAAGTTAACATACTCATTCATTCCTGCCCAACCACAATGTACTTTGCATCCCTATTCCTCTGATAATTTCTAAGATGGAAAAAGTTAATTTTCTACTCAGTATGTACCATACATTCTGAACATGTGTCCCAACCACCTCACCCTTCCAGCTTCTACTACCTGAATTATATCACCCATCATACAACTGGCATAATACAGAAATTTTTCTGATTTATCACACCCAATTTTCATTTGTGGGACCATAAATTGTCAGCAGCTGTCCTGTTAAATATATTTGAATCAACTCTGGTTAATTCCCTACATTTACTGCCATATGTGAGAACAGACTGCAGAAGTGCTTCCTACATTCTGCATTTGGTGTTAATGCTAAAAAAAGTAACCTCATAACAGCATTGTTAATTAAATCAGTGGTTATACTGCTGTTGGTACTAATGAGCCCATGCACTTGAAGTCTGTTACTTTCTTAAAATTACAGTTCTTGACCTCACAGATTATTTGTAGGTTTAGTTGCAATTTCCATGTACTTTAATTTCATAATTATTTGTGCTTGATTTCTGGTTTTTCAAAATATTTTATTCACTGCCCTCCCTGACATCCCTATAACGTCAGTGTCATCCACACAGGCTACGATGAGTTAATTTAAATAATTAGCACTGTTTCCTTCAATTCCTGAATTTTGAATGGATTTTTACAGTGCAATATAAGCAAACAAACAGCATGCATGCCACAGCATCGTCATCTCTGTCATTTCCTTGCAAAACAGTTTGTATGTGTCACAGAAGTTTCTTTCTATATTTCACGCACATTAATATGGTAGACCTTGTAGGTTAATTAATTCTCAGATTTACAATGACATATATTATTTTTCGCTCTGTTTACAATATCATAGGCAACTACATAGTATATGAAGAGGTGAAATATGCTGACACTGTACTCCCATGTCTTTCCCACTATCTGTATTACAGCCTGTATTTGATACACACTAGACTCTACAGAAATCCACACTGGTTTGCACCAGTTGCTTGCCACACATGGTAATAAGCACACACATAAAACAGCTGAAACAATAATGTTGGTTGAGCTGGCAATATAATGCCTTGATTATTTCTGCATTCTGACTCCTGTCCTATGTATTAGGCATAAACCATTTTTCTGTGGTTCACGCTATTAATGATTTTATGTATTTTACAAGACATGTTTAGAAAGCAAGGTTCCCTGAAATGTAACCTTTGTGTTGATCAAGCATTTTATTCTTCACAGATAGCACTTGTAGTAAGGGTGCCAAGCAACAGATGGTGCAGGAATCAATCAGATGATATTCATGGGATAACCTGAGTAACCTGATGGCAATGGCAATGACAAAGAAACCTTGGTCTCATGAGAAAGTTCCTAATATGATTCAATATAAGTGGGTGAAACATGTCCCAAACAAAATTAACTGCCAATTTATGATGAGAGTGCAGTGTGTCAGCTAACGATGCAGACAGATTGAAAATGGTTGGACTCCCATGATGAAAAGCACACTGGTTAACCTAGCACATCAAGATGTAAATGGAGCACAAGTGGAGGAAATGGCAGGTCACAATTCAAGATATATCTGCATCACTGAAGTTGGTTGTCTGTGAACAGCTGTGCATAAAAGAGCTATTTCTACCATGGCAGAATTTTCCAACTCTTGCCAAGATGAGAAAAATGCATCAGTGTGCTAAGGGAAAATGATGATACTTGGAGCAGAATGAGCTACACTGATTTCATAATGGCTTCTTTATTTAAGTTTTATTACGTAGGCAACCTTATTTACCATCCTTCACACCTTTAATTCTGCTTTTATCTCTTATAATGTAGGACTTCGGTATCATTCTTCACGAACAGACGAACGGTTCTTCCAGATATCTAGGGTAGCATCCTCCTGCACCTTATGAGGTTAATTCCCTTCCTCTGTTCTCCTAGGCATTTCCCTACAATGTTAATTCCATCTACATAACAACTCTCTTTTATCACTAATCCATTCCCATCTGCATTTCTTCAGGTTTCTGTTCTAGCTTTAAGTACTTTAATGCAAGTCATTAACTCAAAACCAACTTTTATACACCTGCATCTAGCATGAAAAATTTTGATTTCTATGTGGTCTGTAAATAAAGTAATGAGACTGCCTGTGTATCGCATGATCTGGCAATACTGCGGGCTCGCCCTTCATGTGAAGGGTAGGTAAACGTCTCATAGACTTCTAGGATGAGTTTCAACTCGCTAGCATCACCACGCTAATTTTAGTGCAGTTTTTTGTGAAGCAGTTTTTGAGTGTGTGTGTTACGGAAATGGAAGAGCGCAATTTTGAGCAACAATGTGCAATCAAGTTTTGTGTCAAACTTGGGGAAACCGGCATTGAAACTTTCAATAAACTGAAACAGGCCTATGGGGAGCATGCTTTGTCGAGATCACAAGTGTTCAAGTGGTATAAGGCATTTTCAGAGGGCCGTGAATCCAGTAAAGATGAACCCCGCTCTGGAAGACCTTCAACTTCAAAAACGGATAACAATGTGGAGAAAGTGTGAGCCCTTGTGAGGTCAGACCGACAACTCACCGTGTGAATGATCGCTAGTGAGTTAAATTTGAACCACACCATGGTCCATCAAATTTTAACACAGGAAATAGCCATGAGAAAATTGTGTGCAAAGATTGTTCCCAAAAACCTGACAATCGAACAGAAGGACAATCGGAAGGACGTGTGTCTTCATCTTCTGGAATGGATCCAAAGTGACAGAAATTTCTTGAAGAATGTGATTACCGGTGACAAAACATGGATATTTGAGTAAGATCCAGAATCAAAAAGACAAAGTAAGGAATGGCACACATCTGCATCACCACGTCCAAAAGAAGCAAGAATAAGCAAGTCAAAAATAAAATTCATGCTCATCCGCTTCTTTGACTGTCATGGGATTTTCCATACAGAATTTGTGCCTCAAGGACAAACTGTTAATCAGTTTTATTTCTGTGAGATTCTTGAAAGACTAAGAAAAAGAGTTGTTCGCGTGCGACCAAGCATTGCTAACAATTGGATGCTCCATCACGATAATACCCCTTGTCACATGGTGATCTCTGTGATTGCATTTTTGGCTAAAAAGGGCATTCCTGTGGTTCCACAGCCCCCATACTCCCCTGAACATCTTCACATGAAGAAAGTCAGTGCAAGATGGGGGATGCCCAGACTTCTTTCTTCAGTTCAGAAGGGGCACCGTGTGACATGTTGTCAGAAGCTTTTGGAGCTCTGCCGTCGCAATCAGAATCAACTATTGGAATCCATTGTCACAGGGGATGAAACTA